>Ga0256406_1000124_pt1 | contig 146022 bp, 119 predicted proteins | sample RumenRJG_03DNA_FD_185986 | JGI IMG/M metagenome (GOLD analysis project Ga0256406, IMG submission 185986) | Bovine rumen microbial communities from Lethbridge, Alberta, Canada - RJG_03 | ecosystem: Host-associated > Mammals > Digestive system > Stomach > Rumen | place: Canada: Alberta... | reverse complement strand
GTAATTTTGATGTAACTGAAAGTTAAATACGTTAAATTTTAGCCATTTCGTATCTATATAGAATCTACACAGTCACTTTTCTACCGTTTAGAGCGTATAATACTGATAATCAACTAATAATACATTCCAGGGTTGTTCCAGCTTGACTTCAGTCATATGTAAAAGTAAGAAGCCTGCATCTTGTAGTGGTTCTACATATTCTTCGTATCAACCATGTCTGATCATTCCAATAGGAAGCGAGGAGGCGTACGCCAGCGCAACGGAATGGAAAGATTTTACAAACCGCAGTGTTTTCAAGACCTTCGATCACGCTGTAACCACTTTTGCGGATGCAGAGAAGATAGACCTTGACAACGCCTATCAAGTAGGAGACGAAAAGACCTTTGCTGCCGCAGCGACGAAGGATCTGAAGGCATATCAGTTTACGGGCAGCGCTGTCAACGGCACGATCCATGGCACCGAGGTGAAAGGCATCGTGCCGGCAGGCACAGGGCTGCTGATGACCGGCACGGAGGGCGCCACCTACGTCTTCCCGCTGACAAGTGGAGACGCTACGGCTGATGTATCCGGCAACAAACTCGTGGGGGTGACAAAAGACATCGACCTCAGCACGCTGACGGATGGCGACAGCCACTATGTCTATGATAATGATGGCTTCCGGCTCCAGAGCACCGGCACGATAGCAGCCAACGAGGCATATCTCAGTCTGCCTACCGCAGACACTGACAAGATCAACGTATCTCTTGGCGGCGCGTCGACAGGCATCAAGGCCATCGCTGCCGACGACGGGGACAACGGCGCATGGTATACCCTGGACGGCGTGAAGGTCAATGAGAAACCGACAGTTAAAGGTCTGTATATCCACCATGGAAAGAAAGTAATCGTAAACAAACAAAGATAACAAGAAGATGAAAAAGACCTTTTTAGATAGATAGTCCATAAAGGTCAAGGAGATGAGGAGAGTTGTCAGCAGGCTGTTTAGGACGCTTGCACGCGGAGGGTCCTTCGGTCTTTCGTGTGTCCTATCGGTCATTTGCAGGGCGCGACCCTTGTGGCCGTCCGCACCCCGGATGGGAAATTGGTTACCCAGCCATAGCGGACGGCCACAAGGGCCGCGCCCTGCAAGAGGATCGGAGTGTACACGAAGAGCATAATCCGCGCTAAGCAAACGACAGCGAGCATAAGCCGTGGAAAGTCGTGAAGAGTCGTAAAAGTCGCTGCTAAAAAAGCATAAGCCGTGGAAAGCCGCCGCAAAAATTTCATGCTTCGCCTTGGCGACCTTGGCGGCTTGGCGAGAAAAATATCCCGCGACAGTAGTTCTTCTCTCGCAAAGCGTATAGATTTTTTTACGCAGAGCCGTGGAGTTTATTGAGCCGCAGAGTTATTGCATCTGAGAATTAGAGAACGCAGAGAGACCTTCGGACTTGAGGGGAGTTCACAGAGATGCACCAACACTGTTCTCGCAGTATATCTCCTCAACCTCAATATCTCAACCTCTCCACATAGACCGAAGGTCTCTCTGCGATCTCCTCATAAGGCCGAAGGCCTCTCTGCGATCTCAGCCTCTCACACGTATTTTCTCTGCGGTCAATAAGCTCTGCGGCTCCGCGTGAAAAGTCTGATGTCAGTGCAGGGAAGGGCTTCATGCCCTTCCACAAAAAATGTTCGACATATTTCTCAAAACGGTTGGTCTTTTTTTGCGGTTGGATCATTTATCAGCGGTTGTGACATTTTGCAGCGGTTGGATCATTTTTTTGTGGAAGGGCATGAAGCCCTTCCCTGCACTGGGTATGCGTCACCCCATATCACTTCATGATCCTTGCAAGTGATTGATTATCAAGGAATGTATTTGGGCTCAATAAAAAGGTGACGAAGTCAGGGGTATATCAGATCCACGTAACTCAATACTCTTCAAGATGTTTGCCTTGATAGATTTGGGTGAGCGAGCTGGCAGTGGTATACCTACAATATACGACGGCTGGCAGCAAGCCTACAATGAGCTACCAACCTTTACCGTTAGCTATAATCCCGACCGCACAACCCTTCGTCTACACTGCGAGAATATTTATCACGTACTTTTTAAGACAGAAGGTGATGATATAAGTGGCGATAAAGTGGCGATAAAGTCTAAAAGTGGCGATAAAGTGGCGATAAAGTCTAAAGGTGACGATAAAAAGACTGCTATAGTATCTTACCTGACTGTTCATGGAATTTGCACATCAGCAGAAATCTCCGCTTTTCTGTCACTAAAGGCTTCTATGACAAAAAGATACCTTAAACAGTTGACAGATGAAGGAACTGTAGAAGCTATCGGTGCTAACAGAAACCGACAATACAGATTGAAACATAACTAACATAAAGCCTGCATTACTAAACCCTTAAACACATCCATGTCGTTATTCTGATTCATGTTGCGAAGGTACTATTTTTTTAACAAGAACATATACCATCTCACGCGAGTTTTAAGCTTAGCTGTATGTGGGGGATCCACAGAAAAACCAGTGCCTCCGATGGCGGGCCTTGGTTTTTCCTTGTTGTCGGCATTTCGGGGAGGAAAACTATTAAGTTTTTTATCCCGATTGGTGTATAACTCGAGAATTTTATCTAAATTTGCAAGAAAAATAACGAATAAGGAAGGGTCTGCAGACTCTTCATAACTTTAATATCACTGGATGAAGGAATTTGAATACTCCGAAGCCGAGGCCAATAAGGCTGAGACCGCCATTCTTGTAGGACTGGTGACACCTCAGCAGGACGAGGCAAAGACAAAAGAATATCTCGACGAGCTTGAGTTTCTTGCTGACACGGCGGGAGCCGTGACCGTGAAACGGTTCACCCAGAAAGCGGGCGGACCGAGCCAGACCTCGTATGTAGGTAAAGGTAAACTCGAAGAGATACGTCAATATATCAAAGACGAGGAAGACAACGACCGCGAGATAGGAATGGTCATCTTCGATGATGAACTGTCAGCAAAGCAGTTGCGGAACATTGAGAATGAGCTTCACGTAAAGATTCTCGATCGTACATCGCTCATCCTTGATATTTTTGCCATGCGTGCACAGACGGCCAATGCCAAGACGCAGGTGGAGTTGGCGCAATACCGCTATATGCTGCCCCGTCTGCAGCGCATGTGGACCCACCTGGAACGTCAGGGCGGTGGCTCCGGGTCCGGCGGCGGTAAAGGCTCCGTGGGACTGCGTGGACCTGGTGAGACACAGCTCGAGATGGACCGCCGTATCATCCTTAATCGTATGTCGTTGCTCAAGAAACGCCTGGCAGAGATCGACAAGCAGAAGAGCACGCAGCGTAAGAACCGTGGACGTCTCATTCGTGCTGCCCTCGTGGGCTACACCAATGTAGGTAAGTCGACGCTGATGAACCTGCTGTCTAAGAGTGACGTCTTTGCAGAAAACAAGCTCTTTGCAACACTCGACACAACCGTGCGAAAAGTCGTCATCCGTAACCTTCCGTTCCTCCTCGCCGACACCGTAGGATTCATCCGTAAGCTTCCTACCGACCTTGTTGATTCATTCAAGTCGACCCTCGACGAGGTGCGTGAAGCAGACCTGTTGCTTCATGTCGTCGACATCTCCCATCCTGACTTTGAGGAGCAGATTGAGGTCGTCAACAATACGCTCAAAGACCTTGGATGTGCCGACAAACCAACGATTCTCATCTTCAACAAGATAGACAACTACCACTGGACGGAGAAAGATCCTGAGGACCTGACACCTGCTACAAAGGAGAATGTCACGCTCGACGAGCTACGCCACACATGGATGGCTCGCTTAGGCGATGACTGCATCTTCGTCTCGGCACGCGAGAAGGAGAACGTAGATGAGTTGCGAGATGTGCTTTATAAGAAAGTACGACAGCTTCACGTACAAAAATATCCTTATAATGACTTCCTCTATCCGGAAATAGACGAATAAAAAGTTAGGAGTTAGGAGATAGGAGTTAGGAGTTAGACAAGACAAAACAAGATTATGGCATATAGGGCTTTAACTGAGGAAGAGATTAATATCCTCGACGACAATGGCTGTTGGGCCGAAGACTGGAGCAACATCACTGTGAGCGATGACTTTGCCCCCAAGTATATGCACCGCGTCGTGCTCTACGGCGAGGTACAATTAGGCGGCTTCAACAAAAACGTTGAAGTGTCGCCCGGATTCTTCAAGCATTCGGGCATCAACAATGCCACGCTGCGCAACGTCAATGTCGGCGACGATTGTCTCATTGAGAATATCGGCAGTTATATCAACAACTACACCATTGGCAACGATTGTTACATCTCCAATGTCTCAACTATCGAGACTACAGAAGGTGCAACCTATGGTCAGGGCAATCTAATCTCTGTGCTCAACGAGGTCGGCGATGGCAACATCATCCTCTTCGACGGACTGAACAGTCAGATAGCAGCCTTGATGATCAAGCACAACCGCGACAAGGAATTCTGGGCAGCCTTACGACGCCTCATCAGCGAGGATATCAAAACGACTTCTCCCGATCGTGGCACTATTGGCAATGGTGTGAAGATTGTCAACACGAAAGAAATTACGAATACTATCATTGGCGATGAGTGTGAGGTCAGTGGAGCAGCACGTCTGAGCGATGTAACCATTCTCTCCTCACCCAACGCCACAGTCTATATTGGCACCGGTGTCATCTGTGAGAACTCCATCATCAACCATGGATCGAGCCTCATCAACTCTGTGAAGATGCAGGACTGCTTTGTGGGTGAAGCCTGTAAGATAAGCAATGGCTTTACGGCATCACAGAGTGTGTTCTTCGCCAACTGCTTCATGAGCAATGGTGAGGCCTGTGCTGCTTTCTGCGGTCCTTTCACCGCCAGCCATCACAAGAGTTCGCTGCTCATCGGTGCACAGTTCAGTTTCTACAACGCTGGTTCAGCTACCAATTTCTCCAACCATGCCTATAAGATGGGACCGCTCCACTGGGGTGTCCTCGAGCGCGGCACAAAGACAGCCAGCGGCGCTTATCTGCTCATGCCGGCGACGATAGGCACGTTCAGCGTCTGCTTCGGCAAGCTCATGCATCACCCCGACACGCGCAACCTACCCTTCTCGTACCTCATCGCCTACGGCGACACGATGTACCTCTCCCCCGGACGTAACATCACAACGGTGGGTCTGTACCGCGATATCCGCAAATGGCCGAAGCGTGATGTAAGGCCTAAGGGGGCACAAAAGAGCATTGTCAATTTCGACTGGCTCTCGCCTTTCTCTGTAGGAGAGATCATCAAAGGCAAGAAGATACTTGAAGACCTGCAGGCAGCATCCGGTGAAGACGTGAGCACCTACAACTTCCATGAATATGTCATCAATGCCTCATCCCTGCGGAAAGGCATCAAATACTATGACATCGCACTGCGTATCTACATGGGCGCTGTGCTCAAACGCGTATTGAAACGTGACCCGGAGTTGACCCCTCCAGACACTGAGACAGGGTTGGGCGACTGGAACGACCTATCAGGATTGTTACTCCCGGACAGTGAAGAGGAACGAATCATCAACGATATCAAAGACGGTAGTCTTGACACTATCAATGGTGTTCTCGACCGTTTTAAAGACATCAACGATCACTACCGTCAGTATCAATGGACATGGACCTATCGACTCATCCTCGACTATTATCATCTTCAGGAACTCACGTCTGAAAACGTAGCAACGATCCGACAAGATTACGTTAAAGCCCGCCGTGCCTGGATTGCTGAGATACGCAAAGATGCAGAGAAAGAATACAAGATGGGAGATGTGGAACCAGAGGTCCTTGAGAACTTCATTTCGCAACTTGACCATGAGGTAGACTTTGAAAATTAAAAGATACACATTATTATATATGAGACATCTGAGAACCCTCCTTCTATCCCTTGCAGCAGTATTCTGCTTAGGCATGCATGCGGAGAAGAGCTACCATTACTCAACAGTGGCGGGAGACCCGATGCATACTCGCATCTACACCCTCGCCAATGGGCTGAAAGTCTACATGAGCGTAAACCATGAGACACCACGCCTGCAGACCTATATTGCCGTGAAGACCGGCTCACGCAATGACCCGCCAGAGACTACCGGACTGGCTCACTACCTTGAGCACCTTATGTTCAAAGGCACAACTCATTTTGGTTCCAGCAATGTCACAGCAGAGGCTCCTTTGCTCGACTCCATCGAGAACCGTTTTGAGCAATACCGCCATATCACGGATCCTGCCCTGCGCAAGAAAGCTTATCATGAGATCGACTCTATCTCACAGCTCGCTGCCAAATACAACATCCCGAACGAGTATGACAAGATGATGGCGGCCATCGGCTCTGAAGGCAGCAACGCTTATACCTCCGAGGATGTGACCTGTTATCAGGAAAATATCCCTGCCAACGAAATCGAGACTTGGGCCAAGATACAATCAGACCGATTCAAGAATATGGTCATCCGTGGATTCCATACGGAGCTTGAAGCCGTCTATGAGGAATACAACATCGGTCTGGCCAATGACGGAGAGAAAGAGTGGGTAGCGCTGAGCAAGAAACTCTTTCCGCATCACCCTTACGGCACTCAAACGACTATTGGTACCCAAGAGCATCTGAAGAATCCTTCCATCACAAATATCAAGAACTATTTCCACCATTATTATGTTCCTAACAATGTAGCCATCTGTCTCGCCGGCGACTTCGACCCCGACAAGACCATTGCTGTCATTGACAAGTATTTCGGTGATTGGAAGAAGAGTGACAATCTCTCCTACCCACAATACGCCTCGCTGCCAAAACTAACGACTCATATCGACACGACCGTAGTGGGCCTTGAAGCTCCTAACGTCATCGTGGGATGGCGCACCGATGCCGCAAACAGCTTGCAGGCAGACACGCTCAACGTCATTTCAAATATGCTGAGCAACGGAAAGGCTGGACTCTTCGACCTTGATCTCAACAACCCGATGAAGGTGATGGGCGCTGAAGCAGGACTGCAGTCTGACCACGACTACGGTATCTTCCTTCTGCAAGGCACCCCGAAAGAGGGACAGGGCACCGTCGAGGTACGTCAGCTCATGCTTGATGAGATAAAGAAACTGAAGAAAGGCCAGTTCTCTGATGACCTTCTGCCGTCTGTCGTGAACAATATGAAGCTATCGTTCTATCAGGGTCTTCGCAGCAATGAACAACGCGCCAACCGCTTCGTCAATGCCTTCATCAATGATGAGAAATGGGCTGACAGGGTGAATGCCATGAACCGCATCTCGAAGATGACAAAGCAACAGATTGTCGACTTCGCCAACCGTTTCTTTACCGACGGTTATGTATCCGTCTTCAAGATACAAGGCAACGACACGACAATCCACAAGATTGAGAAGCCGCAGATTACCCCGATACCGACAAACAACGACAAGCAGAGTGCTTTCCTCAAAGAAATCGTGGAGTCAAAGCCGGAGCCTATCCAGCCTAAGTTTGCCGATTTCAAGCGTGACCTCACGGTGACCCGCACCAAGAAGGGACTCGAATATCTCTATAAGAAAAACACCAGCGACAAGCTCTTCTCGCTCACCTATCATTATCCCTTCGGCAGTGAGAGTGATAATCAATATGCCATTGCTTCCGACTATCTCTCCTATGTAGGCACGGATAAGCTCTCGAACGAGAAGCTCAACCAGTTGTTCTATAAGCTTGCTTGCTCTTATAGCATTAACGTCTCCGACGACGCCATCGATATCACGCTTCGTGGACTCGACAGTAACATGCCGGAAGCCGTTAAATTGCTTGAGAATCTTCTTCAAGGAGCCAAGGCCGACAAGGACAGTTACAACCAGTATGTAGGCATTCTGCTGAAGGCACGCGCTGACAACAAGACGAACCAGCGGGCCAACTTCATGGCATTACGTAGTCTCGGTGAGTATGGCACTTACAACTCTCAGCTCAACACAATGTCGGAGCAGCAACTTCGCAGTGCTGACCCACAGGCGCTGCTCAACAAGCTGAAGAACCTCAACAGCTACAAGGCTACCGTCATGTATTTTGGCCCTACCGATATGAAGACGGTTGATGGAATTATCAGCAGTACACATGTTACACCGAGGAAGTTCGAGGCTGCACCTGCTGACAAGCCGTATCTCCATCAAGCAACGAACAAGACTGAGGTGTGGGTTGCTCCATATCAGGCAAAGAACATCTACATGACGATGTATCACAACGAAGGTAAGAAATGGAGCCCGGAGAAAGATGCTATTGAGGCACTCTTCAATGAGTATTTCGGCGGCGGCATGAACGCTATCGTGTTCCAGGAGCTGCGTGAGGCGCGCGGTCTGGCTTACTCTGCAGGCGCTCAGTATTATGCACCGACCGTTCATCCGCATGCTGATACCGAGAGCTTCACGACCTTCATCATTACCCAGAACGACAAGATGATGGATTGCATCAACGAGTTTAACAATCTTCTCAACAACACGCCTGCACGTGAGGCTGGCTTCAAACTCGCCCAGCAGAGCCTGATGAAGTCGCTTGCTACGAGCCGCACGACGTACGACAATATCTTCTGGAAATGGCTCTATGCAAAGAAGCTCGGTGTCAACTATGATATCAGACAGAAAATCTACAACACGCTGCCGAAGCTCACACTCAACGATGTCATCAACTTCGCGCGTGAGAACATCTCCAACAAGCCGTATCGTTACATCATCCTCGGCGATGAGAACGACATCGACATGAAGGCGCTGGAGAAGTTAGGCACCGTAAAGAAAGTGACGACAAAGGAGATATTCGGGTATTAAAAAACAAAGGCCCTAATGGCCCCACCCCCTGACGGCCCCACCCCTACCCCTCCCCTATCCAGGGGAGGGAGAAATTACTTAGATAAACGATAATAAGCATCATATATAGGGAAAATTGACATCGAAATAAACATCATATAAAGTTTTATACAACAAACAACATTAATAATAAACTCGAGCCCTAATATCCCTTGAAGCATCTCTCTCCCTCCCCTGGATGGGGGAGGGGTAGGGGTGGGGCCACTAGGACTCTAATATTTTAGTTATGGCAAACGTAGATTTTAAGTACGCTCCCATGTTCCAACTGGGAAAAGACGATACCGAGTATCGTCTGCTGACGAAAGAAGGCGTAAGTACAGGAACATTTGAAGGCAAGGAGATCCTGAAGATCACTCCTGAGGCCCTCACACTGCTGGCTCAGGAGGCTTTCCACGATGTGGAGTTCTGCCTGCGCCGCAAGCACAACGAGCAGGTGGCCGCTATTCTTAACGACCCAGAGGCTTCCGACAACGACAAGTACGTCGCTCTGACACTGCTCCGCAACGCTGAGACAGCTGTCAAGGGTGTGTTGCCTTTCTGTCAGGATACAGGTACAGCTATCATCCATGGCGAGAAAGGACAGCAGGTCTGGACTGGCTTCGATGAGGAAGAGGCACTGTCCAAAGGCGTCTACAACACGTTCACACAGGACAACCTCCGTTATTCTCAGAACGCTCCTCTGACGATGTACGACGAGGTGAACACCAAGTGCAACCTCCCTGCACAGATCGACATCGAGGCTACTGAGGGTGAGGAGTACCGTTTCGTGATGGTTGCCAAAGGTGGCGGCTCAGCCAACAAGACCTATTTCTACCCCATGACGAAGGCTACCATTCAGAACGAAGGCACACTGCTGCCGTTCCTCGTATCTAAGATGAAGAGCCTCGGCACCGCTGCTTGTCCTCCTTATCATATCTGCTTCGTCATCGGCGGCACATCAGCTGAGAAGAACCTGCTCACCGTGAAGCTCGGTTCTATCCACTACCTCGACTCACTGCCTACATCCGGCGATGAGACAGGCCGCGCCTTCCGTGACCTCGACCTCGAGGCTAAGCTCCTGAAAGAGGCTCATAAGATCGGCCTCGGTGCACAGTTCGGCGGCAAGGCTTTCGCTCACGACGTACGTGTCATCCGTCTGCCCCGTCACGGTGCATCCTGTCCTATCGGCCTCGGCGTGAGCTGCTCCGCTGACCGAAATATCAAGGCTAAGATCAACCGCGACGGTATCTGGCTTGAGAAGATGGATACGAACCCCGGTAACCTCATCCCAGCAGACCTGCAGAAGCCGGGTGAGAACGGTGGTGTCGTCATCAACCTCGATGAGGGCATCGACAAGGCTCGCGCTATCCTGACGAAGTATCCTGTCTCTACCCGTGTCATCCTCAATGGTACCATCATCGTGGCACGCGATATCGCTCACGCCAAGCTGAAAGCTCGTCTCGACAAGGGTGAGGATCTTCCCGAGTACTTCAAAAACCATCCTGTGCTCTATGCTGGACCGGCTAAGACTCCGGAAGGCTATCCTTGCGGTTCTATGGGCCCGACGACCTCTAACCGTATGGATCCTTACGTGGATGAGTTCCAGAGCCATGGTGGCAGCATGATCATGATCGGCAAAGGTAACCGTACCGATGTCGTCACAGAAGCCTGCAAGAAACATGGTGGCTTCTACCTCGGCACTATCGGTGGCGTAGCTGCTATCCTGAGCCACGACTGCATCAAGAGCATCGAATGCGTGGAGTATCCGGAGCTCGGCATGGAGGCCATCTGGAAGATCACCGTTGAGAACTTCCCTGCCTTCATCCTCGTCGATGACAAGGGCCACGACTTCTTCAAGGAGCTCAAGCCCTGGAAGTGCAGCTGCTAAAAAAATATTCGAACTGTACGGATGAAATTTGTTCATCCCGTATGAAGATTGACAGCCTCGGAGAGGCTGAATTATTCATAACCCCAGTCTAAGGAGCGTAGCGACGCAGACTGGGGTTATTGTGATATCCTATTTAACTGAGAACCTGCCTCGAAGAGGCAGAATGCACGACAGTGCGCAATATCTTAAAACACGTTCCCTATATGCAAACATTTGCTCCCTGGCATCCCGATGCCTCACAACAGAAAATCCTTGATCTCAAGAGCGGGAAGCATCTCGTCCTCGCTCCTCCGGGCTGTGGCAAGACGCAGATCCTCGCTGAGCGTATCAGCCTGGCGCTCGCTGACGGTGTTAAGCCAGAGGATATGTTGTGTCTCACCTTTACCAACAGGGCGGCACGTGGCATGCGGGAACGTATCAACGAACGTGTGGGAGAGAAAGAGACAGAGGATGTCTTCGTAGGCAATGTCCACCGCTTCTGTTCTCGTTTTCTCTTCACCAACGGCATTGTGCCGGCAGAGAGTGCTATCATCGATGATGACACGACAGACAGTATCTTGGCCCGTTACCTCAACGAAGACGAAGACCTCGTTAAACGTGACTTCCGGCGGAAACGGGCACATGCGCAGATCATGTTCTTCTCTCATCTGATGTATGACATCATCCATGGCGTACCCAAGGAGCTGCGAATCCATCCGGAGTGTGTGACGCCCGAGGACATCGCTACACTGAAAGCTATCGCCAAAGCTACGGACAAGTCGTTCGATGCCAAGCTGATGATCGATGTCTACGACCATACTGATTATTACCTTGACCTGATCAATCAACCTGTCTTTCCCACTACCCTCAAGTATGAAGCGGAACAGAGCCTCATGAAGATGCGCTATGCCCACGCCTATACTGCCTATAAAAACCAGAACAACCTTCTCGACTTCGAAGACCTCTTACAACTCACCTACTCGGCCCTCAAGAGCGATTCCTCCTTCAAGCGTTATCCTTGGATCCAGGTAGATGAGGTGCAAGACCTCAACATGCTGCAGTTGGAGATAATTGAAGAACTGGAAGAGCTACAGACACCACCCCTACCCTTTTCCCTTTTTCTATACTTTGGTGACGAGCAGCAAGCTATTTTCTCTTTCATGGGTGCCAAGCTTGCCACACTCAATATCCTTAAGGATAAGTGCAAAGGGAATATACATCATCTCAATGTCAATCACCGGCAGCCACAGCAAATCGTGCAGATGCTCAACGACTATGCCATCGCCAATCTCCATTCCGATGCCGCCTTGCTGCCTTCGCCAACCAAAGATAAGGACGACAAAAAGGTAGAGATGCACATCTGCGCGACAGAGAATATCTGGGCAGAATATAAATCCGTAGCGAAGCGCACGAAAGGCCTGCTGAAAGAAAAGGACACCACAACAGCTATCATAGTCAACTCCAACCGCGATGCTGACGAGATAAGCAACAACCTGGAAGCCGCCGGCATCCCGCATTTCAAGATTTCTGGCACCGACCTCTTCTCTACACCGGAACTGAAACTGCTCACGGCTCACCTCAGCGTTCTCAACAATGAGTTGAACAACCTTGCTTGGGCACAGATCATGCAAGGCATGAAGGTCTGCGGCTCTGCCGCTACCGCCCGACAATTTGTTCACCGTCTGCGCAAAGTCGCCATTGCTCCGACGGATCTTTTGCACAAAGACGACACCTATCTTGAGCAGTTCCTACATACCTACGAAAACAGCGACCTCATCGTCTTCGACACCGAGACAACCGGCCTTAACGTCTATGATGACGACATTATCCAGATTGCTGCAGAGCGCATCCACCAAGGGAAGTCTGTGGCGAAGTTCTCCGTTTATCTCCAGACGGACCGGTCCATTCCGAAGATGCTTGGCGACATTGAAAATCCAATCATCGAAGAGCGAAGACACAATGAACTCCTCACGCCCGCCGAAGGCTTGCAGGCATTCCTCGGCTTTGCCAAAGGCTGTCCATTGCTCGCCCACAACGCATCGTTCGACTATCATATCATGGACTTCTGTATCCAGCGTTATCTACCTGGTACTGACTGGCAAGTCCTCTACCCTGTCTGCTTCGATTCCCTGAAGCTCATCCGGCTCCTCCGTCCCGACCTCAAAGTCTACAAACTCAAGGCGCTGCTCGCAGAGCTTGGGCTGCAAGGCGAGAACTCACACCTTGCCGATGATGACGTTAACGCTACCGTATCGCTCGTCAACTACTGTTACACGAAAGGCATGGAGATGAAGCCTGCGCAAGATGCCTTTCTCCAACTGCCTAACACCAAGAAAATGGCAGAGCGGTTGCGGCGCAACTACGGTGCCGATTATGAAGAGGCAGTCAACAAACTTTATCTCAGACCTACATCAAAGTCAGAGGATAAAACTCCCGCGCTCGTTGAGGAATTGCAGCGGTTCTACAACTCGCTACTTGACGGCAAATGGATCAAGCCGATAGAGAAGATAAGCTATGTCTTCAGTTTTCTGACCGAGGATGTCATCCATCCCGATGAGGAGCCATCGCTCAAGGAACAACTCGACAACCACATTATGGAGATCAGTACCTTTAAGGAGGCAGACCTCTGTGGTTCCACAGCAATAAAGGAGCGTGTCTTCGTCTCTACAATCCACAAAGCCAAAGGACTGGAGTTTGACAATGTCATCGTGTTTGATGTCGTCGATGGCCGTATCCCCAACATCCACGACGAAAACAACTCCAAACTCTTGGAAGAGGATGCCCGCAAACTTTACGTTGCACTCTCTCGGGCGAAGAAACGCATCTATGTCTACTACAGTAAGAATCCGCCCACAACGAATATCCAACGTACACAGAAACTGTCGCGCTTCATGAAACCCGTCATGAAATACTTCACAAGCTAATTATTTAAACAATAATTACGTTCTTTCAACTTTTCTCTATACCTTTGCACTCGGAAAGCAAGAATTGCTTTCTAAGGGGTGCTGCGGTCTTTGCCGTGGCTGAGATCAAACCCACAACCTGATCCGGATAATGCCGGCGTAGGTACAGGATAATCCCTTTAGTTATTTATTTAAAACAAAGGTATCAATGAAACGATTTGTTTTCATCATGAGCCTGTCTTTCTCGGCCGTTGCAGCGATTGCAGGCAAGCCTGAGAAACTCGACACGCTCAACACCTACACGCTTCAGGACGTGCAGGTGACATCCACACGAGCTACCAAGACTACTCCTGTGGCATTCAAGACACTCAACCAACAACAGATCAAGCAGGTCAACTTCGGTCAGGATATTCCTTATATCCTCTCGCTGACCCCCTCCGTCACCACAACCTCTGATGCAGGTAACGGCATCGGCTATACTTCTATCCGCGTGCGTGGCGTGGATCCTACCCGCATTAATGTCACAGCTAATGGCGTACCGGTAAACGATGCAGAAAGTTCACAGCTCTATTTCGTTGATATGGGCGACCTCGCCTCTTCCGTTCAGAGTATGCAAATTCAGCGCGGTGCAGGTACCTCTACCAATGGTGCTGGTGCCTTCGGTGCTTCCATCAACATGCAGACTGAGAACATCGGCACAAAGCCTTTCATCGGCCTCGACCTCAGCGGCGGCTCCTATTACAGTCATAAGGAGACCGTACGCTTCGGTACCGGACTGCTCCACGATCACTGGGGACTGCAGGGACGTCTGTCGAACATCGGCAGCAAAGGCTACCTCGACCGTGCATGGACAAAACTCAACTCTTACTTCCTTCAAGGTGGCTACTTCTCCGACAACACGATGGTGAAGTTACTCACCTGGAACAGTGTAGAGAACACATACCACGCTTGGAACTATACCTCCAAATATGAGCAGAGCCTCTACGGCCGTCGCTACAACTCCTGTGGAGAATACACCGATGCCAATGGCAATAAAGCATATTATCCTGACCAGACGGATAACTACTGGCAACAAAACTACCAAGCTATCTGGAACCAGCTCTATGGGCAGTACTGGAACACGAATGTGACACTCCACTACACTCACGGTTATGGCTATTATAATGAGTATAAAGTAAAAGACTATAGAGATTACGGTCTCTCCGATACGAAGCACAAGAGTGACCTGACACGTAAGAAAATTATGGAGAATGATCTCTATGGTGTCGTGGCAAGCATCAACTACGATAACAAGTCGAACTACAAGGCTACGCTCGGTGGCGGATGGAACAAATACATCGGTGACCACTGGGGTGAGGTGCTGTGGACCAAGGACAAGGTGAAGGAGTTCTATCCCGGCTACGAGTATTACCGCAACCGTGCCTGGAAGTCTGACTTCAACATCTACGCCAAGGAGTCATGGACTTTCCTCCCCGGTCTCAACGCTTATCTCGACCTGCAGTACCGCCATGTAGGTTACCGCATGCAGGATCCCCGCGACTATTATATTGATGAGGACCGCACGAAAGGCTATTGGGCACACGACGACTTCGATTTCTTCAACCCGAAGTTCGGTATCAACTATCAGTTTGATAACCACAACCGTATCTATGCCAGCTACGCTATCAGCCACAAGGAGCCGACACGTAACGACTATCAGGACAATGAGATTCAACATCTGAAAGCTGAGAAACTGCAGGATGTAGAGTTTGGCTATCGTTATGAGAGTCCGAAGTTCACAGCAGGTGCCAACTTCTATTATATGTATTACAACCATCAGTACGTGCTCACAGGCGCTCTGAACGACATCGGCGAGATGATTGCGAACAACGATGGTAAGAGTTCTTACCGTGAAGGTATCGAGCTCGAAGGTGCTTGGAAGCCTGTCGACTGGTTCCGCTGGGATCTTAATGCAACGTTCTCACGCAGCATCAACAAGAACTGGAAGCAGAGCACGGTGAAGGTCGATGAGAACAATAAGCCAATCTACGACAAGAACTGGAACAATGTTGCCGGCGAGGACATCATCCTCGGTAACACCCACACGGCGTTCTCTCCAGATGTCATCGTGAACAATATCCTCACCTTCAGTTACAAAGGCTTCGTCGCAGCCGTCCAGAGCCAGTATATCGGCGAACAATATCTCACAAACACGGACTTCAAGGAGATGACCTGTCACGACGAAAACGGCAATGAGACACACGAGACATTGATGCTCAAGGACCATTTCACCACGAACGTCGACCTATCTTACAACTTCAGATGGAAGCGCCTGGGGTTCAAGAGTGCAACCGTTGGTATCGCTCTCTATAACATCTTCAACGCCAAGTATGATAACAACGGCTGGGGATCTCCACAGATTGCGAAGACAAAAGACGGTAAGGTCATAGCCTTCAACGACTGGAACACACGCGATATGGATGCAGCCGGTTTTGCACCGAGCGCACCGTTCAACTTCATGGCACATCTGAGCCTGACATTCTAAAAGTGGAAGATAGATTATAGTTGCAGTGGCCGCGCCTTAGTGCCGGCCACCACAACTATAATCCTATCAAAAAACACAGCAAATATTTTGGTGATAACAAAATATTGCCTAAATTTGCAAGAAAAGAAAGGAATAGGCTATGACAGAGAACATTGTTATCAATAACCCATCGAGAAAGCTCGAGGAACTTTTGTACAAAATAGGGGTTATGAAGTACGAGAGACAACAAAAAACTATAAGAGAATACCAGGAAAGAGAAGCGTTACTAAAAAATGACAGAAGAGGCATTTAGGGTTAACACTTCCAAAGGTGATCTCTTTGAGATAAAATTTATAACTTATGATAAAGGTTATTTTTCGGAAGGATCAATAGAGAGTTCTCCTCATAATATAGAAGTTGTAAGTATAGATCTAACAAGAATTAAAGGAAATACTCCAGCAACTTTAGGATCTCTTTCAGAAATAACAAATGGTATAGCCACATTCTTCCTTAAAAGAAAGAATGTGGTTATCTGCTATTACTGTGACTTCCTTGGCCCTATTCCCCATACTAACAAAAAGATAACTTGCCAAGCATATAGAAACAAATTGTTTTCTCTTCTTTTCAAAAGATACATTAGCAAGTTTAATATTTCCGGAGTTATTGACAGAATAATTACTATCCATGGTGTAGAGGATTATTTTGTTCATATCATCTACCGCCAACAACACGAGAAGTATGTTAACCTCATAGCCCACAGCATTCATGAAGGATATGATAAACCTTGAACATTCAGCCGTCATTCTTGCCAATGGCGAATATCCAACCCACAAGATACCATTGACAATCCTGAAGCAGCACGACTATCTCTGCTGTTGTGACCTTGCAGGAATGACAGCCATCCATAATGGGATCATGCCCGATGCCATTGTCGGTGACGGCGACTCCCTTCCACAAGTCTTCCAACAAAAATATGCCAATATCTTCCATCATGTAGAAGAGCAGGATGATAACGACCTGACGAAAGCCACAAAGTTTATGTTGTCCCAAGGCCTCAAAAAGATCGTCTATCTCGGAGCCACGGGCCTGCGCGAGGACCACACACTCGCCAACATCTCTCTGATGCCTTATTATCATCAAGCATTAGACATTGAGCCTGTCATGGTCACCGACTACGGCTATTTCACCGTACATGAGGGCCACCAAACCATCAACTCCTTTCTCCGCCAGCAGGTCAGCATCTTCAATATCAACTGCACAACACTGCAGAGCCGCGGGCTCTGTTGGGCTGTCTCACCTTTCACCCAACTCTGGCAAGGAACGCTCAACGAGGCTTTAGGCGACAACTTCGACATTGTCGGAGACGGCACATACATGATTTATCAAACATTCGACGCAAAATGACTGATTACTTAATTGAGCATTGGCTCGACATCACAACGACCATCTTAGGTCTCATCTACATCATATTGGAGTATAGAGCCAGCATTCTCCTTTGGCTCGTCGGCATCATCATGCCAGCCCTCGACATCGTACTTTATTACACCCACGGCCTCTATGGCGATGCAGCCATGGCAGTCTACTACACCCTTGCCGCCATCTACGGCTGGATCGTGTGGAAGTTCGGACACAAGCACCAGCAGAAGGAAGGTGAGGAGATGCCTATCACTCACATGCCGAAGCGTCTCTATCCCGCAACAATTCTCTTTTTTGTCGTTGCCTGGGTCGTCACCTGGTTCGTCCTCTCCCACTACACCAACAGTAACGTGCCGGTCCTTGACGGCTTCACCAACGCCCTGAGCTTCGTCGGTCTGTGGGCGCTTGCCCGCAAATACCTCGAGCAGTGGCTCTTCTGGATCCTCGTCGATGCCGTGAGCTGTTACCTATACATCATCAAAGGCATTCCTTTCAAAGCCTCACTCTACGGCCTCTATGTCGTCATCGCCGTCATGGGATACTTCAAGTGGAAAAAAGCCATTGTTAAAGTTAGGAGTTAGGAGATAGGAGTTAGGAGTTAAAGAAAACTCGGCAAATATTTTGGTGATTAAAAGATATTCCCTAATTTTGCAAGAAAAGAAAGGAATAGGCTATGACAGAGAACATTGTTATCAATAACCCATCAAAGAAACTCGAAGAGCTCATGCGAAAGATTGGAATTAAGAAGCATGAGAGACTGGAAGAACTAAAACACCAGACCCATTTCGATGAGGTTATCATCCTTAAGTAATGGAGTAAACTTGCCATGACTCATAAATTCTTTAGCGTTCAGACTCCAGATGGTGGCTCATATAATATAGAACTGTCCTCTTTTGACGACAGTTCTTTTCCAAAAGAAGTAGCAAAAGCTATTTCGCCTTTTATTGATGTTGTCAATATTGATTTAACAAGAGCCAGAAAAGAAAGAACAGCTTCTATCAGAACTCTATCCATAATAACAAGTCGAATTGCTGAGTATTTTTTAGAGCGTCAAAATCTTGTTATCTGTTATTATTGTGATTTTCTCGGTCCTATTCCACATACCAACAAAAAGATAACTTGTCAAGCATATGGCGTAGAGGATTATTTTGTACATATCATCTACCGACAGCAACACGAGAAATATGTTGATCTCATAGCTAACAGTATCCATGAAGGATATGATAAACCATAGATATAAAAGGCTCTTCCGGTTTTCGGGTTGATACTGCAGATAACCTCGAAGAGGTTATACTTGAGTAACCCCAGGTAAGGAGCGCAGCGACGCAACCTGGGGTTCGGGTCGAGCGATTTAATCTGACCTGTCGCCCCATTCCTACCCCCACGTTTCGGCTGCGTCTCACGTGGGGCTAACCATGTTCAACCTCTTCGAGGTTGTTCTCCTACCAACCCGAAAACCGGAAGAACCATATAAAAAATAATTACTAATTAGTAATTACAAATTACATTTTTTTCTTACCTTTGCATGCGCTTATGAAAACAACAACGTTTAACAAGCGCAACGCAATCGTCTTCAAGCACTTCAACCGCAAGGGCTACAGCCTCTTTGCCGCTTTGGGCAAAGTGGTAGTTATCGGTGTCCTTGCCGTTCCCACGCTCACCTTTGCCAAGGCTGACGGCATCGCCACGAAGCCGGCAGGTGAGGGTGCCGACTCGCTCTCCTTCGGTGAGCAGAGCCTCGATGAAGTGCAGATAACAGGATCGCGAGCGCCGCTGACTGCCTCTCAGTCAGCCAAGATCGTTGAGGTTATCTCGCGCGATGATATCCATCGTGCGGAGGCGCAGACCATCAACGACGTATTGAAATTAGCCACGGGCGTGGATGTCCGTCAGCGCGGTGGCTTTGGTGTACAGACGGATATCTCCATCAACGGCGGCACGTTCGATCAGATCACGATTCTGCTCAACGGCGTCCCTCTGACCTCTCCGCAGACAGGTCACAACGCGGCCGACTTCCCCGTGTCTCTCGACGATATCGACCATATCGAGGTCTTGGAAGGAGCAGCAGCCCGTGTCTTCGGATCTGCCGCATTTTCGGGGGCGATAAATATTGTGACGGCCTCTCCCCAGCCCTCCCCCGTAGGGAGGGAGACAAGCAGAAATGCTAAAATTCAAAAGAGCCATTCTCTCTCGGGCACTATAGGATTAGAAGCGGGTTCCTTTGGTACCTTTGGTGGTGATGCTCGGGTATCGCTTTCCCCTACCAATACATGGGGAAATTCCCTTTCCTTCGGCTACACTCAGAGTGATGGTGGTACCGACAACTCATCCTTTCGACATCGCCGCGGTTATTATCAAGGCAACTATGCATCCTCATTAGTAGATGTCAACTGGCAGGCAGGCATCACGTCGAAGGACTATGGGGCCAACACGTTCTATTCGGCCCGGTTCCCGAACCAATATGAATGGACACGCCGCTATATCGGCTCTGCCAATGCCGACTTCCGTCCATTCTTCAAAGAACAGGGTTGGTTAAGAACCTTCGTCATCAGTCCCACGCTCTATGCTCATCGTGACATCGACCATTATCAACTTATCAAAGGCAGTACGGGAGCAGTAAAGGGTGAGAACTATCACCGCCTCGATGTCTATGGAGCATCGCTGAATGCCCATTTCGACTGGCTTCTCGGCAAGACCGCACTCGGTGCTGACATCCGCAAGGAGCATATCCTCTCCACGGCTTACGGAAACCTTATGGATGAGAGCGAATGGAAGAAGATCTCCGGCTCCGACCGGTCCTACGACCACAAAGGAGACCGCACAAACACAAGTCTGTTCCTTGAGCATAACATTCTTTTAGGGGGTCTCACAGTATCTGCCGGCGTGATGGCAAACCGTAACACAGGATTGGACAACAAATACCGGTTCTATCCCGGCGTAGATGTCAGCTATCGTCCCAGTGACCACTGGAAGCTCTACCTTAGTTGGAACAAGGCCCTGCGGCTGCCGACCTTCACCGACCTCTATACGAGCAATGCGGCACAGCAAGGTGATGTCAACCTCAAGCCGGAGAAGAACAACACCTACAAGACGGGTGCACGCTTCCGTGTCAATGGTTTCAGCCTCCTTGCCGATGCTTTCTACAGTCGCGGGCGCGACATGATCGACTGGGTGTATGAGACGGCTGAGTCGAAGAAATACCATGCACTGAACATCGGTAAGCTCGACAATATGGGGTTCAACGTTGAGACGAAGTTCAATCTATCCGAGCTGCTCTTCAACACCCTACAGCCGTCACCCGACACCCCTATCCTCCTGACCCTTGGCTATGCCTACATTCATCAGAAGCATGAGACAGACCGGGAGATATACAAGTCGCTCTATGCCTTGGAGTATCTGAAGCACAAGTTTGTCGCGACGCTCTCCCACCCGATCGTGGGCCATCTCTCCGCCTCCTGGTCCCTTCGCTGGCAGCAGCGCATGAACGGCTATCATCCTTACGCCAAACTGGACGGAGCAATAAGATGGACAGAGCGCCACTACCAACTCTATGTCAAGGCCGACAACATCACGGCCCACCGCTACTACGACCTTGGCAGCGTGAAGCAGCCAGGACTCTGGATCATGGCCGGAGCAAAGGTCAACCTCTGATTCTATTAGGTTCAGCATGCCGGTATCTATGCCGACATGCTGAAAACATAGAGATACTTTTCCTTTTTGCAGCGGGAAATGAATTTAGATATCCACCTTAATTTTTTATCTCCTCAACATTTAGGCAATATATAGCAGCACAATTCTTTTACCTTATTTGACAAAAATAACTTCTGTGTGGTGATAACGGTACTAATAAAGGTGAATAGGCTTTTCTCTCGCAGATCTCTCAGATACGCGAGAGAAAATTAAGCCATTGCGTCCTTAACAATTCTTAGTACGAATATCACCACACAGAAAAAATAAATAAGGAGGAGCCTGTCTTGCCGAGTTTGATAAAAATATTTTTCGGTATCTGCGTAGCGCTTTCAGGTCTTTGTCGTATTATAGATAAACGCATCCGAGATTCAGAATGGAAATAAGCGAATTCATAGAATATGTAAGGCGATACCGGCATGATTTTGTCGGTATCGCACACCACTATTTCCATGATGAGCACGAAGTGGAAGACGCCGTGCAAGATGCGCTGATTCGCTTGTGGATGGCAAGGGAAAGAATAGAGCCGCCGGAACGATTCCGCCAATATGGAGCAACAGCTACAAGAAATATTTGCCTTGACAAAATAAAGCAAAAACACGGACTTCACTTTGTGGAAGTGGATTTGGCGGAAGGCAAGACATCCGGCCATAGCCCTCAATCGGTGTTGGAAGAGTCTGAAAACGAAACGTTGATGCAGCAATGCATGAAAGAGCTTCCCGCTAAATACAAGGAACTGATACGGATGAGAAATGGAGAAGGATTGAGCTATAAGGACATAGCAAATCTCATTGGCAGTACAGAGTCATCGGTACGCGGTATGGTGGCGAGGGCAAGATCAATACTCATAAGACAATTCAACGAAAGGAGAAAGAAATGAAGAACAAAGAGTACATAGGAAAACTTCTCAGAAAGTTTATGCAAGCGGAGACTTCCGAACAACAGGAGTCGGAGCTTGCAGACTATTTCTGTCATTCTAAGAACATTCCTGAAGAATGGGAGGCATACAAACAATACTTCAAAGCCTTTGACTCCGAAGAAGCATCTTCTTCAAATAATGGTTACCCAACACCATTATTAAGGAGGCATTGGTATTACGCTGTTGCTTGCGTTGCCGCGACGTTCGTCTGTGCTGTTGCGCTGAGGTATGCCCTATACACTTCCGAAAACTGCAAAAGGCTGGCAATAGAGACACCCGTGCGAATTCAGCCAACGGAATCCACAAAAGCGAAGGACACTACTGTTGTGAGCAAGAATCCGATGGCAACTATTGGGGAAAGGCAGGAAGTGTCTGAAAAGGTATGTATGAAGCGGGGCGGCTACGGCAAAAGCAGAAGAGCCGACAGAGCCGACTATGTTCCTGTTCCCAAACCCGTTGCTGCGACAGAAGCCCGGCACTATGTTGCGACATCAACGGAGACGATGATCGAAGAGCCTTCCCATCAAATAAAGACCGCCGACATCAACGCGTCGGTCGCTTACATTCAATCAAAAGGAGAGAATCTCCAGAGACAAGTCTTGGCTTCAAAAGGAGACGGTGAGTATCACATGCATATCAACAAAGACTTAGAGCAGAACTTATGAGAAGAAAGATGATCATGCTTGCATTGTTTGTCTCTTTTGCGCTGGCATCGCTGGCGCAAAAGCCTAACCCTGCCATGGCAAAGCTCTTAAATGAGTTTGGCAAGGCTGGCATAGAAGGCACCTATTCTGCCGACAACACAGGGCAGGAGTACTATCTCGCACTCTACAAGCTTACCCATGCCGACATTGACAATCTAATACAGTATAACAGGTTGGGACAGGCTGATTTCCCCTTCCAATTAGAAGGGACAAGGGAGTACATAGCCTCCCGGCTTAAAGAAAGCGAGAAGGCGCAACATGATGAAGCTATGATAAGACCCGTCATCAAGCATACCCTTGACAGTCTTGCACCGTCGGCAAAAGAATGCTATCACTATGAAGTGCATAATGGCATGGGAGACACCATCAAATATGTCCTTGCGTTGAACAACATACCGAAGGATTTGTTTCAGCAGCGCGTAAAAGGGCAAGTCGAGAAGAAAGCGGGTAATGAATTCATTGACTATTTCAGCTACGACAGAGGTACCTTCCTGCATTATATTTTGCCACCACTACAGAAAAGCGGGATGGCAAGTTGTCACTCAGAAGACTCGTTCAAGCATAACATAGAGGCCATCCTGGCAAAACACAAGGGAAAGAAGTACGCCGTAAGCTATAATATGAATCCGGGTACCAGCATCTATCCACAGGACTGGTATGTATTAAAGTACAACAGCAAATCTAACTCAAAGAGTGAGGGCACACATTATTATTTCGCGTTAACAAAAGAAGCGCAGAACAGCATTGTAAAGGAAGTCGCAGAAGCAGCCACTTGTTTCCTGACTTCTACATCTGACACGTCAGAATATAGTCTTTTCTATACTCTTCCTTTGGGCAATGCCAAAAGAGATAATGCGGCTTACGATCACCTGATATTTTGTAATACGGAAAGAATCGGACGGCATTTCAGCATCAATATGAAGATGACCGACAAGGGACTCCATGTGTTATTGCTGTCAAATGAAGGGGAATGGCTTGTTCCACGACGGTCATGGTGGAAAATCAAAGCCATCAGTGGGAAGAAGATAGTGTATGAGAAAGATTTCAAAAACGACTAATAACCATTCCATGAAAAAGATATTGCTGATATTGATGGCCTGTATCAATGCCGTCACGATGCTTGCACAAAAACCTGGGGTGTATAAGAAGGCAAGCAACAAGGCCGCTGACAAGACCGAGGCTCCCTGTAAGAATGAATATATGATAGTCGGAATCAATGGCAACACAATGCTCTTCGAGCCTTATGTCCAACGTAATTCCGACAATAGAAAAGAAAGAGTTCGCTTTCGAATGGGGCCAGGCTGCCATCAGTCCGGCGGGAGCAATAACGACTCGACTTACAAGGTCGCACCCAATCCTCCTGAGGTAGAAGACTTTGTCAGTCTCCTCTCAGGGGACTTTACGACACCAACCAACAATATCCTTGGTGTTTGGTATCACGAAGCCTCCGGCATCAAATGCTACAAGATCTTCTCGCCGACACGTTCTTTGTTGATCTTTATCTACGAATCGCCGGAAGGCAGCATGGAGACGGCAAATGCTATCTTGGAGGCGGTAAACTATGGCAAAGACCAAGTCGTTGCAGAAGACGGTACAAGGTATTCGGTTCGCTGGGAAGGTGCTGACACGATGGTGGTAACCTACACCATGGAAGGCAAGCGACATCGTGAGCAATGGACCCGTTCCCAATTACCGACATACCTCTCCGGATTATTCATGTCCCTTGGCACAAACTAAAACAAGGATTATTGTTAATCGTCATCATGAACAAAATAGCTTCTCTTATTATCTTGACACTATTATACTGTCTGTCTGCCAATGCCGCAGAAATCAATCATAACGTACAGGGACGTGTAGCCGACAAGATAACCGGCGACCCCATACCCGCCAAGGTGTTCCTGATGGATGCCGACAGTACTATCCTTGCCACTACCAAGGCCACCATTGAGAATGTCCCCTATCAAGGGCAGATTGCCTTATACGTTTTCAATGGCAAGCGGCTGCAAAAGGGTAAGTACATCATCAAGGCCTCCATGTTAGGTTACAAGGACGCTTATGAGAATATAACGTTACAGAGCCAGCGGCAGACCACTCTGATAGCCAACCCCATACTGATGGAGCATGACGTCCATGAGCTGCAGGGGGTGACCGTCAAGGCCACGAAGATAAAAATGGTGATGCACGGCGACACAATTGTGTATAATGCCGATGCCTTCAACCTGGCGGAAGGCAGTATGCTCGACGCACTCGTCGCCCGTCTGCCAGGTGCACGGTTGACAAGGGAAGGACAGATATTCGTCAACGGGCGGCTCGTCAAGAGTCTGCTGGTCAACGGACGGGATTTCTTCAGCGGCAATCCGAAGATGGCACTGGAGAATCTGCCTTCTTATACTGTGAGCAAGATAAAGGTTTATGATAGGGAAGGTCAAAACTCTCGTCTCATGCAGAGGGACATGGGCGACAAGAGCCTGGTGATGGATGTCAAGTTGAAGAAAGAATACCTCGCCACGCTCTTTGGCAACGTCGAGGCAGGAGCGGGATCTGACGGACGCTTCGCGCTGAAAGGGTTCGGCATGAAGTCGTCTCGCAAAGAAATGTTCTTCGCTTTCACCAACATCAACAACCTCAGTGACAATCAGAAGGCCGACATGACAGGCCGATGGACTCCGCAAGATGCGCCAAACGGCCTGCTGACCAACCGATCGGCAAATGTCAGCTATGCAAGATTCTTCGACAGCAGTATGGACAAGTGGCTCAGTACACAAAACACCATCTCGCATGATGACATTGACTTGCAAACGAGAAAGAATATAGAGACCTTCTTGCCAGGAGGAAACCTTGTCAGGCTGTCACAGAGCCAAGCCGACACGAAGACGACTGTCTTTGACAGCCAGAATGCCTTGCACTACGGCGAGAGCGGCAAGTACTCCACCATGACCAGCCTCAACTTCCACTACAAGCGCAATAGGAAATACGCAGACGCAGACGCCGCCAGCTCCGATTCTACCTCTCTGTTGAACGAACTCGTGGAGCGAAGCATGGACAAAAGCGAGAACTATCATTTGACGTTGTCAAACAGCAGTACGCTGAAGCATATCATCGACCTGCTGCATTCCGATTTCAGCATGGAGTATGACAAGCTACATGGAAACTCGTTCTCGCTCTACGACCTGAGATATGCGGAGGCAAGTCAGGCGCGCGACTTCCGCAACAAATATCAGATTAATGACAGCAGACACTGGGATGTGAAGGAAGGCATTGCCTACGACTGGAATTGGCCGGGCTGGAGCCTGAGACCGCAATATCAATATGAATATAAATACAACAAGACCAACAACGCACTTTACAGGCTTGACAAGCTTGAAGGCCACGACAGCACGCGTTATGACCTTCTCCCGTCATCACGGGCAGCCTTGCTGAAAGTGCTCGACCACAACAACAGCTATTACTATACAGAATACCAGAATCATCACCGGCTGATGCTGGAATGGGAAATCAATGCCGCCACTGGTCGCAACAAGATGAACATAGAATACGGCTACATCCGACTTCCCCTTCGCTTCGTCAGCAAGAATCTCTATTACACACGAGTAGGGCGGCATGATGTGTCTGCACATGAAGTGTTCTTCGAACCGGAAGCTTTCTTCTCTGGCGGCAGGTCGGTCCGATGGGAACTGAACGCCGTCATCAAGTCAGAGATACCCGATTTGGTCAAGAAGGTGGACTACCGCGACGACTCAGACCCACTGTTCCTCATCTCCGGCAACCCGAATCTGAAAAACTTCCACCGCTATCAGGCTTCGCTCCTCTTACGCCATGAGGGCAACGGACAGCGGATGTGGAACGCCTCAGTTAAATACGACAAGACCGACAACGACATCGCATACGCAACCCTCTACGACATGCGCACAGGCATCTCTACCATCATGCCCGTCAGTGTCAACGGCAATTGGCGCGTAGAAGGACAGACGGGGCTGACCCTGCCACTGGACAGTGCTCGCCGCTGGACCATCGACAACCAACTGTCCGCGCGCTACGACCACAATGTCGACATGACGACCACTGAGGAGAACGTGGCAAGCATGCGCAGCATCGTCAACAACTGGCAGATGGGCGATGAGGTAAAGCTGAGCTTCCGCCCGAATGACCGGATAGACTTTGCACTTCTGGCCGGTGGAACGTACTACTATATCCACAGTCGGCGAAGTGGCTTCACCAATGTCCACGCCGGTGACTACAAAGTAGGTCTTACAACAGAGTTTCAACTTCCGTGGGACATCGCCTTGGGTTCAGACATGACATTATACGCCCGTCGGGGGTACTATGAAAGCATGATGAACACCACAGACTGGGTGTGGAACGCCCATCTGAGCCGCAGCTTCCTAAAAGGCGCTTTAGTCGCCAAGCTGACAGGATTTGACTTGCTGCACCAGCTGACCAACACCCGCTACGAGATGAACGCCCAAGGCCGGTCGGAACTCTCCTACAACAGCCTGCCCCGCTATGTCATGCTCTCGCTGGCGTGGAAGTTCAATGCTAACCCCAAGCGCTAAAATCATGGCCGGCGCAAAGATCAACCTCTGATTCTAAACAGTTTGGCGTGGCGGCAGGCCTTGCGCCAGCCACCACGCCAATATCAGGACACCCGATCAATGCATTCTGAAAGATATCGGGATATTATACTTCACATTCACCGGCTTGCCGTCTTTCTTTCCAGGTGTCCACGCGGGCATACTGCTGACAACGCGCAGGGCTTCCTGCGCCAATGCCTCCTTACCCTCGGCTTCCTCCTCCGGTGTTACGGAACTCTTGGTCTTAACATCCTTGTGCTCGCCCTCGGCTGGTTTTACCGGTGTGAACTTGGTGCCATTGTACACCACTTGTGGGTCGGCCACGGACCCGTCTGACTTGACAACGAAGCTGACTACGACACGGCCCTGGACACTGTTGTCCTGGGCAACGGTGGGATAGTGCACGTTCTGAGCGAGATACTGCATCATGGCCGTAGTGCCACCAGAGAACTGTGGCATCACGTCGACCACGTTGAAGGCTCCGTTCTCCTTTGCCTCCTCTGCCTGGGCCTTTTTCGTCGTCACGACAATCACACCGTTGGCACCTTTCGGTCCATATTTGGCAATATAGGATTTGTCTTTAACGACCGCTATCGAGGCGATGGAGGAAGGATCGAGATTCACAAACTTCGAATAGGGATATTCCTTACCATCAACGACAAACAAGAGGTTCTTAAGCTTGGCTGTGTCCTTCCGGGCTACTTTCTGCTGAACAATACTTTCCTTCGCTGCGGCACTACTTACCGTCATGGGCGCAGGGGCCACGGCTGACTTAGACGAAGCCATGGCTGCACTGCCGGCAACCTTGTAGTCGGTGACACTCTTTGCCGAGGCGAACAGCGAGACGGCAACAACAGGAAGTACATACATAGCTTTGAGCCAGGAAAATCTGTTCCTTTTAGGATTATTCATCATTGTGATTCGTTGTTTTAAGGTACTATGATTGATACCATTGACCACAGAGTACCCTGCCGCGGCCATGGCTTTTCTTACTAACAGGTATTGATACTGGCGCGCATCGGCACCGCTTGAGAGAACCGCCGCGTCAGCCTCATACTCGTGAATGGCCCGCAGATCTGTGCGCAGCATCCACATACAAGGATTGAACCACTGAAACGACGTGAGAATATCAACGAGCAGCACATCCCATGAATGATGCCGGCGGACATGCTCGCGCTCGTGCAGCAGGATGGCACGGTCGGGGTGGGCGTAGTCGCTACGCGGCACGACGATGTAGTGCATCCAAGAGAATGGGGATACTTCCCCATCGGCCACGGCGATGACGGTGCCGTCGGCCTGCCGGTGCTTCTCGCAGCGGCGGATAAGTATGCATACCTTCGATATCGAAAGAATAATATGTAACAATATCATCATTACGCCTGACCAATAGACCACCGGCAGAGCCGTCTGCCACCAAGGAGCAGAAGGAACAGTGGCAGTGACACCGCCGCTGACGACATCTTGCTCCACCGTCGGCATCGCCGGCAGCACCTCAATGTGGTGGATGGTGATGACGCAGAATGGCAGAACAAAGGAGGCCAAGGCCGTGCCTAACAGCACCACTCGATTGAGCTGATGGGAACTGTCACGCGACAGCATGAGGCGGTAGAAGATATAGAACACTGCTATCAGCACCGCTACCCGGAGATCATAATACAGAAAATCCATATCGCTTTGTTTTCGTTACTTGCCCTGCTCTATCTGCTTTATCAAGTCGCGAAGTTCTTCAATAGAAATCTTCTTCTCCTTGACAAAAGCGCTGACCGCCGACAGATAAGAGTCGTCGAAATAGTTCTTTATCACTCCGGCAAGCGTGTTCTTGCCATAAGCCTCCTCCGTGATGGCAGCCCGGTAGCGATAGCTGTTGCCGACAACCTCGTGGCTGACAAAACCGTTGCTCTCCAAGATGCGCACCTGGGTGGACACCGTGTTGAAATGGGGCTTGGGGTCTGGATAGAGCTTCAGCAAGTCCTTGACGAACATGGGGCCATGCTGCCAAAACATATCCATAATCTCCTTTTCCTTGGCCGTAAGCTTCTTCATTGTCTTCGCTTTTATGTTTCTAACGGCAAAGTAACGAAAAAGATTAGTTCGCTCCAACTAATCTACTTAGTTATTAGACTTAATTAAACCGACAAGGGTATATTTAACGTAAGTTAAGATGCTGTTATCGCTCTATCAAGGCAGGAAGAAGCATTTCCTAAGACTGTAGGATATTCGGCTATCCCTCGAAAAAACATGGCTTATTATTTCTTGATTCAAATCATTCTTTGTAATTTTTCAACCGCATGACGCTTTGCCGATTGCATATTTTCGTGGGTGAATAGATTTCGTATCTAATTCTAAGATGTTCTAATCTCAGATAGTCCTATCAATACATTTGAATGCTATGGACATCAAAGGAGAAGGATACGCCTATATTTTCTCCAACGACAGCAGCCGGCGGTGATAAAAATGATAGTAGAGGGCACCAGCAAGGGTGAGGCCGAAGGGGAAGGAGAACCACACGCCCACCAAGCCTCCATGCAGGCTGATACCGAAGAGATAAGCCAAGGGCAGCGACACCACGAAATAAGAGAGAAAGGCCACGAGCATCACCGGCTTGACATAGGCCAGCCCGCGCATGGCATTGCTGAAGGTGCACTGCAATCCATCGCTGAACTGATAGATGATCAGCGGCACGATGGCACCGGCCACCTCTGCCGCCACCTTGGGCGAACTGGTGAAAAGGTAGCCCATACGCTCGCGGAAGATGATGACCGGCACCGATACGAGAATGGCAATCATGAAGTTGAGATGGCATCCTGCCCATGCCGTCCGCCGGATAGCCTTGTAGTCGTGCTGTCCATGGAAATGGCTGACACGGATAGACACCGCCGAGGCAAGCGCATAGTAGAATTGGAAGAAGAGCTGGCTGATGGTAAGCATGATCTGATGTCCGGCCAGCGCATTGGTGCCAATCCATCCCACGATGATGCTGCACAACGACCAGGCACCGCTCTCCATGCCCATCTGCAAGCTGATGGGCGTACCCAAGATGACGAGTGAGCGCATCTCGCCACGGCTCAGCCGACTCTTCCGGAAGGCCGCGCGCTCGGCACGATGACGACCGGAGAACGCGAAGCACAGCGCAATGGCTACGAACATAAGGACGCGGGCAGCCAATGTGGAGAGTCCCGCACCAGTGATGCCCAACTCGGGCAAGCCCCAGTGACCATAGATGAGCAGCCAGTTGCCTAAGATGTTCAGCGCGTTGCCGCCGAGGAGAATCCACATCGGTGTCTTCGTGTCAGTGGTTGCGTCGAAGAGTTGTTTCAACCCGTTGACCCAGCAGACGAAGGGAATGGACACTAAATTGATGAGATAGTAAGGACGTACATAAGGCAGGAGCTCGTCGGGCTGTCCGAGTTTGTCAAGGAAGAAATAGAGTACCGTATAGACCGCCATCAGCACGAGAGCAGCCAAGGTGTTCACCGCCAGTCCGTTTTTCACCGTCGAGCCGATGCTGTCCACGTCGCCCTGCCCATAGGCCTTGCCGATGAGCGGTGTCATGCACAAGGCAAAGCCCATGGCCATGAGAAGTCCTAAAATGAAGATATTGCTCACCAACGATGCTGCAGCGAGCTCCACAGTAGTGTGGTGACCAATCATCAGCGTGTCGGCAAAGTTCTGTAGCACCACGCCGATCTGTCCGATGATCAGTGGCGTGCCCAACATGACGAGTGCCCGGTAATGGCTAAAGTATTTCTTCATTGGTCTGACTAACGAGGATACAGAGAGAATACAGAGAGAATGCAGAGAAGACAAAAGAATATCAGCCGTCTTCTTACAGATGATTTGCCAGGGCAGTAAGGAACCCAAGAACAGGAAGAACCTATTTCTTCAGCTTAAACGAGGTCTCTATGCTGACGATCTCAGCAGAGAAAGCTTTGTCGACCTGAAGTCGTTTCTCTACCTGAGAGCAGGAATGGATGACGGTAGAGTGGTCACGGTTACCGACGAGCTTGCCGATACGACTTGCTGGCATCTTCGTGTATTTCTGAGCCAGATACATCGACACCTGACGCGCCACGACAAAGTCGCGCTTGCGGCTCTTGGAATTGATCTGCGTGGTCGTCACATTATAATGCTGGCACACCTTCTCTAAGATATCATCAACCGTGAGCGGACGGTCATCGATCTTCACAGCACGCTTGATGACACGCTCGGCAAGACGCATGTCAATGTTACAGTTGTATACAATGGAGTAAGCCATCAGGGAGTTGATGACACCTTGCAGGTCACGTACACTCCCACTCGCTGTCTCAGCAATATACTCGATGACGTCACGAGGGATATTCAATCCATCCCGCTTAATCTTGTTCTCTAAAATATCGACACAGAGCTTATGGTTCGGTTTCTCCAGCTCAGCGATAAGGCCACAGGAGAAACGGGTCAGCAACCGGTCGGGCATGTCCTTCAGATCCACCGGAGGCCGGTCGGAAGCGAGGATGATACGCTTACCATTGCGGAAGAGGTTGTTGAAGATATGGAAGAACGTGTTGAGCGTTCCCGTCTTGCCCATCCACTCCTGAATATCATCGACGATCAGCATGTCGATGGTCTGGTAGAATGCGATGAACGAGTTGACGGAGTTCTGCAGCACGGCATTGCTATACTGCACCTGGAAGAGTCGTGCCGAGATATACAGCACACGCTTCTTCGGGAAGATCTCCTTCGTGCGCATGCCAATGGCGTTGATAAGATGTGTCTTGCCACATCCCGACGGACCATAGATAAACATCGGGTTAAACTGCATTGTACCCGGATGCTCGGCAATAGACATGCCGACTGAACGCGGCAGCTTATTGCTGTCGCCCTCGATATAATTGGAGAAGGTGAGATGTGGATTAAGCTGTGGATCGAGCTCTTGAGGCTGTGCCGCATCGAGCGGCGTAGGACTCTCATTGGCACGCTTCACCGGCTTCGGCTTCACGGCGTTGGCGCTGTCTGACCACACCGTCTCCGTACCACCTTTATCTTTTCCCTCACGGTCTACAACGACCCGGTAAGACAAATGAATCTTAGGACCAAAGCACGCATAAAGCACCTTGGTAAGCAAGTCTAAGAAGTTCTCCTCGAGATACTCGTAGACAAAAGGACTGGGAACCTGCACGACGATCAGCCTTTGAGCCTCATCAAAATGCTCAAAGACAATCGGCTTAAACCAGGTGCTGTATATCTGCTCGGTGACATTCTGACGGATAAGCGCCAATGCCTTTTGCCACCGGGGATCTTCTTTTGCTCTCATTTTGCTGTCTTGGGGATGTAGATTGCCTGCATCAATACGTCTTATCTTCGTCTCATTATTGAAACGTGGATGCAAAGCTACACAAAAAATCGGTATGCTGCAAATCGCGTCTCAAACTTCTTTCGCCGCCTCCAAAGCCTAACCGCTTACAAATGATTTAATTAGACTCGAAGAGACGGCGAATGTTAATATAGTATAATCTTGTGCGTCTTATTTGTCCTTCTTCCCGAAGAGCGAGAAGTGGACATAGCGTTTCGGATGCTTCTTGAGGTCGGTGAGCAGTGAGTCGGCGGAGCGCACGGTGTTGTTCATATTATTATACAGTCCGGGATCACGCATCAGCAGTCCGAGAGAGCCGTTGGGCGAGTTGAGCTGTCGCGTCACGCTTTCCACATTGTCGAGCGTGCGGTCGACCTTCGCCAAGGTCTGTGCCACGTCGAGCTCGGCGAGGTTAGCAGAGAGACGGTCGGCATTGTTCAGTGTCGAGCCAGCCTTACCCATGGCATAGTCGGCCTTGGAGAGGATGCCGGGCACTTTCCCGTTGGCCTCAGCAACGAGACGGTTCAGTCCGGCAGAGGTGACAGCTAAGTTCGACGAGATGGTCTGGATGTTATGCAGCGAGGCACGGATAGCAGGGTCGGCAAGGAGCATGTTGACACTCGAGAGGATGCTGTCCACTTTCGGTAACATCGCTGCCACAGCCGGCACAAGCGACTGCACGCTTCCCATGAGACCGGCATCGAGGTTACCCTGGATGGTGTCACCGGGCTCCACACGCTCCCGAGGGTTGTTAGCCAACAGGAGGTTCATCTTGATGTTTCCCATGAGGTCGCTCACGATCTCTGCCGAGGAGCCCTTGGGGATGCGGAGGTCATTATCGACTTGAAACTCTACCAGCACTCGACCGCTCTTGTTGTAGTCGTAGATTATCGATTTGACGTTACCGACCTGGTAACCGTCAGCGTAGATAGGATTCGACGACGACAAGCCATTGATATTCTGGAAGGATGCATAATAGACCTTGTCCGTAGAGAACACGGGCATGCCTTTCAGAAAATGAAGGCCGAAGAAGAGCACGACAATGCCTACTATGGCCACAAGAGCTATTTTGACTTCCTTGGTAAAGAACTTCATATCTTTCAAATATTATTTCCGAATATTATCGGGTGATTACTTTCTTTTATTCTTGAGGAACTCGCGGATGGCTTCATTGACATCCATCGGTTTCCCGTCCTTCATGGCAATGATGAAACAGTCTGGGAACTTGTCGAGAATCGTTGTCCGTAGTTTCCGTATCTCATTATAGTTGGTCGAGGCACCATAGGTGTAACGAAGCAGACTGCCGTCCGTGAAACTGTCACAGCCCTCCAAGCCTTTGAAGAGCGGACTCTTGCTATTCAGTTTCTGCTTACCGGCAAAGATCTGAATCTTGAACACGGGAGCATCCTTGGGATCTGCATTCTTTTGGGAGACATTATTCTTAGATATATTATCCTTAGCCGCACGCGTTGTCTGATCAACACTGCTGCGCGTCTTCTGCACCGTGCTGCGACGTGTCCGTTGTCTGGTTGTCACAGGCTTGTCATCAGCTACCTCGGCATTGTCATCGGAGACAGCAGCTGCATTGTCCGATTCCTTATAAGGTATGTCTATTCCCGTACCGCCATAGCGCTGCTTGTAGATCTTGAACGCCCGCACGATACCAGTAGTATAAGCATCGAGAGCAGAGTCGGTGTTGAGATAGTTCTCCTCATCGGGGGTCGTGATGAATCCGAGCTCTAAGAGCACGGCCGGCATGGACGTCAGACGTAACACCGCGAGGTTATTCTGATGGGCTCCGCCATTCTCACGGCCCGTAGCCTTACAGACCTCCCGCTGCAGGATACGCGACAGCTCGACGCTACGTTCACGGTTCTTGTCAGCGATGAGTTCAAACATGATGTCTCCCTCGGCTGAGTTCTCCAAGCCTTTATAACGCGTTTTATAGTCCTTCTCCATGAAGATGACGGAGTTCTCACGCTTTGCCACCTCTAAGTTCTCCTGAATGCCGCGTGTACCGGTGCGTTCTCCCGTTCCGAGGGTGTAGCTCTGGAAGCCATGACTGATCTTACCGCCGGCGAGGGCGTTGATATGCACCGACATGAACAGGTCCGCCTTGTTGCGGTTGGCGATGTCGGCACGCTCATGAAGGGGGATGAAGACATCCGTCTTGCGCGTGTAGATGACCTTAACGTCCGGGCAGCTCTGCTCGATGGCCCGACCTACAGCTAATGCATAACGCAGCGTGAGGTTCTTCTCATAAGAGATCAGCCCCTTGGCACCACAATCGTTGCCGCCGTGACCGGCATCAATGACAACGGTGAACGGACGATCTGCCAAAGCTGCTGTCAATGACAGAAATAGAAACGATAAGATAAATAATGTCTTACGAACCATAATAAGTCTTCTCACTCCTATTTCTCGTCTCCGTCATTCACATATTTCCGCAATGCTCTCACAACACCGTTCTTCCACGTATTGATATTATCATCCGTTAGGGAGAGGGAACTGACGAGCTTGATCACATGGTCGATAGGCATGCCATAACGCAGCACACCGGAGATAAGCTTAGCATAGTTCCAGTATTCGGGATTGAACTTCCCGGACAGGCCCTCAACAGTCGTCTTATAGCCCCGGCGGTTCTCAAACTGAAAGTCGTAACGGTGGGTGCCGTCTGGATTGGTCTGACGGATGATCTTGCCTTTCGTCACGGTCTTAGGCAGCACGATACCCTCATCATCATCCTGAAGGCCGGTGAAGATCTCGTAAGGACGGCCATCAAGCAAGCCTACGAAAGCCACCCATTTATCTCTGTTGTTCTGGAAACGCACGACATCACAGTCGAGCTCGTCCGGCCGGTCCTCAATGACCTTCGGACGTTCATAAGAGCCATTGGCCCAGTTTTGTTGTTCTTTTTGCTGATTATCCATGGAAAATTACAAGCTTGTTATTCACTATATAGTACCCGTTATTGTACTTTTGAGTGCAAAAATACCTTTTATTTTCCACAATCTATATAAAAACACGATAAAAGAACTTATTTTTTCAGATTATTTTCCATAACTTTGCACAATTAGGTATGAATAAGGTTCAAAAGAACAAGATAAGCGAAATAATGAATAGCATTAATCAACGAAAGAGCATCCGCAAATATGCTGACCGTGAGGTCACGGATGAGTTGCTTACCCGACTTCTACAGGAAGCCGAGCATACACCCACAATGGGCAACCTCCAGCTTTACAGCGTCGTGGTGACACGAAGCCGGGAGATGAAGGAGAAATTAGCTCCGGCTCATTTCAACCAGCCGATGGTGACGGGCGCACCCGTCGTCCTGACGTTCTGCGCCGACTTCCGCCGCACATCTCTCTGGGCAGAGAACCGCAAGGCAGAGCCGGGCTACGACAATCTCCTCAGTTTCATCAATGCCGCTACCGACACGCTGCTCTACTGTCAGACGTTCTGCAACCTCGCGGAAGAAGCTGGCTTAGGCACATGTTTCCTCGGCACGACGGTCTACATGCCGCAGATAATCATCGACACGCTCCGTCTGCCGAAGCTCACCTTCCCCGTGGCAACGATCACGCTCGGCTGGCCTGACGAGGATCCCGCACAGAGCGACCGTCTGCCTATCGAGGCCATCCTTCACAACGAGACCTATGACGACTATACACCGGAGAAGATCGACAAGTTCTATGGTTACAAGGAGTCGTTGCCGGAGAACAGGCACTTCATTGAGATCAACCATAAGGAGACGTTGGCGCAGATCTTCACCGACATCCGTTACACCCGCAAGGACAACGAGGCGATGTCGGAAGGTCTTGTCAAGGCTCTCAGGAACCAGGGATTTATCAAGTAAGGAGCAAGCAATGACTGCCATTCAGATTATACCTGTTGAGAACAGCCGCCAGCGGAAAGCTTTTCTCAACTTCTTCTATGACCTCTATCGCGACTGTCCCTATGCCGTGCCTTACCTGTACCTCGCCGAGAAGTTCACGCTGAAGCCGGGCTCTAACCCCGCCTTTGCCTTCTGTGAGGCACAGTGTTTCCTCGCTCTCAAGGACGGGAAAGTGGCAGGACGTGTCGCCGCCATCATCAACCGCCGCGCCAACGAGCACTGGCAGCGGAAGATGGTGCGCTTCGGATGGTTCGACTTCGTCGATGACCCCGCAGTCTCGGAGGCACTGCTCAAGGCTGTCGCCGACTGGGGAAAAGCAAAAGGTATGACGGAGATCGCCGGGCCGTTTGGCTTCGAGGACATGGATCGCGAGGGGATGCTCGTCGAAGGTTTCGACCATCTCTCTACGATGTACATCAACTACAACTATCCTTACTATGCCAAGCACATGGAGCGGCTCGGATTCGAGAAGGATAACGACTACGTAGAATACGAGATTAAAGTACCGGAGGTGACGCCCGAGAAGTTCTCGCGCACGGCAGCACTGATAGAGAAACGTTATCATCTCGAGCCACGTAAGTTCAACCACCACGACATGACGAAAGGTGGCAGAGGACGCGAACTGTTCAACATCCTGAACATCACATACAGTAACCTTTACGGCTACTCCCATCTCTCCGACGACCAGATAGACACCATCGTCAACAACTATATCAAGCTCGCTGACCTCAACCTCGTGACGTGTGTCGTCGACACGGAGAAGAACGACAAGATGGTGGGATTCGGCGTCTCCTTCCCGTCTTTCTCCGAGGCTTTGCGCAAGACGCACGACGGCCACCTCTTACCACTCGGATGGTGGCAGTTGCTGAAGGTTTTGAAATGGCACAAGACTCCTGTTGTCGATCTTCTGCTCATCGGCGTACTGCCCGAGTACCGCATGAAAGGCGCCAACGCCATCATCTTCAATGATCTCATCTCCTGGTACCGCCGTTACGGTTTCAAATATGCTGTCACAGGACCGCAGATGGAAACGAATAAAGGTGTGCTGTCTCAGTGGCAATATCTTGAGTCGGAAGAGATCCGTCGCCACCGCATGTATGTCAAAAATATTTAGATAAAATATGGTTCGCATCACCGCGTAGCGAATAGCGTAGCCATCTTTAAAATCTTTATGATCCGTGTGAGAAAAAAGATCTTCAGAGGAATCGAATGCGTGGATGAATTAAAAAGGATAAGCAAAAAACATTCATTATATGGATAACGAAATTCTGAAAAACATCAAGGAGCGCCGCTCCGTGCGCCGCTTCAAACAGGAACAGATCACAGACGAGGAGCTCAACACGGTCCTCGAGGCCGGCACATGGGCTCCCACAGGCATGGGCACCCAGGCTCCCTTCATCGTCGCCGTACAGAACGAGGAGCAGAAAGCCGTGCTTTCAAAGATCAACGCAGAGATCATGGGCACGAAGTCGGATCCTTACTACAGTGCCCCAACCCATATCTATGTCTTTGCCCCGAAAGACAATGCCAACAACGTCAAAGACGGCAGTCTCATCCTCGGCACGATGATGCTCGCCGCCCACTCCATCGGCCTCGGTTCCTGCTGGATCAACCGTGTCGACAAGATGGTTGCCTATCCAGAGATGCAGCAGCTCATGAAGGAATGGGGCCTGCCCGACGGCCTCATCGGTGTCGGTTCCCTCGCCATCGGCTATCCCGACGGTGCTCCGCATGCCGCCAAGCCACGCAAAGACGGATATTACCGAGTCATCAAGTAGCACGTAGGGGCGGCCACCATCTTCGATTCTTCCGTTATCGTAAGACAGAAAAAGTGGCCGTCCTAACCCCACAAATAATATTGCATGTTTTCCAAAATAAATTTCTTTCTCGCCCTTCCCCTCGCCCTGCTCTGCACGACAGGCATGGCGCAGAAGCGCGCATTCACCATCGAGGATGTCTATCGCGTGAAGACGGCCTATGGCATCACGGCCACAGCCTCGGGCAAGATGGCCTATACCCTCAGCACCTCTGACCTCTATCAGCAGAAGTCAACATCGAACATCTACACCGCCGACGGCAAAGCGTTGACAACGGATGGCAAGAGCTATGCCCCGGAATGGAGTGCTGACGGCAAATATATCTATTACACTTCATCGCGCAGTGGCCTTCCGCAGGTGTGGCGCGCTGATGCCGCCAACCCGTCAGCTGCCGTACAGCTCACTAACTATCAGTTGGGCGTTCAGGGAGCAGTCGTATCGCCAAATGGCCGCTACATCGCTTTCGCAGCTGAAGTTGATCCAGCCCTCAAAGATGCAGACGGCTCACTGAACAAGAAAGCCAATGAGACAAAGGCTAAGAATCCAATTCAGGCACACACAAGCGATCACCTGCTTTTCCGTCACTGGACAGAATATACCGATGGCAAATACTGGCACATCATCGTCTACGACACGGTGAAAAAGACCTATACCGACGTCACACCGGGGAAATTCCATTCGCCCGTATTCTCGCCTTCCGGTCCTTCGGGCTTCGTCTTCTCACCCGACAGCCGTGAACTGTGCTATCTCAGCAACCACGACGCCCGTCCCGAGGCCAGCACGAACTGTGACCTTTGGACGGTGTCTGCCAATGGTGGCGAGGCTAAAAACCTCACGGCCGACAACAAGGCGTGGGACGGCTCACCTCAGTATTCGCCCGATGGTCGTTATATCGCCTACCGTTTCCAGCGCACGCCGGGCTACGAGAGCGACCGTTTCATCCTCGCACTCATCGACCGTAAGACGGGTGCTAAGCGTGTGCTCACGGAGACCTTCGACAACTGGGTCGACGACTATAAATGGTCGGACGACTCGAAGAAGATCTATTTCCTCGGTGAGGTGCGGGGTGCCGAGCCGCTCTATGAACTCGACGTCAAGACCGGCAAACGGCGCTGTCTCATCGCCGACAAGGCAATCTCCGGCTTCGACTTCGACGGCAAGGGTAACCTCTGGTTCTCATATTCCACCACGGGCAAGCCGACAGCGATCTACCAGACGACGCTGAAGAACCCAAAGAAGATCACACAGGTCACGCATTACAACGACTCCTTAGAAGCAGCCGTCGATATCCGGCCGTCCGAGCAGATGTGGGTCAAAGGGGCTGACGGCGACTCCGTGGAGGTGTTCATCGTCAAGCCGCACGACTTCGACCCTGCTAAGAAATATCCGCTCGTCATCAATGTCCATGGCGGTCCGCAGATGCAATGGATGAACTCTTACCGCGCCGACTGGCAAGTCTACCCCGGTGCCGGCTATGTCGTGGCCTACCCCAACCCACATGGTTCCACAGGCTATGGTCAGAAGTTCTGCCGTGACATCAGTGGTTCCTGGGGTGGCCGTCCTTACGAGGATGTCATGAAGGTTACCGATGCCCTCGCACAGCTGTCGTATGTCGACTCCACACGCATGGGTGCCATGGGATGGAGCTACGGCGGTTACTTCATGAACTGGCTGCAAGGACAAACGAAACGGTTCAAGTGTCTCGCCTCGATGATGGGCCTCTACGACCTGCGCTCGATGTGGGGCGGCACGGAGGAACTGTGGTTTCCGAACTTCGACCTCGAGGGACAGCCGTGGAACTCGGAGCTCTATAAGAAATGGAGCCCGTCGGAGTATGTGAAGAACTTCGCCACACCGACGCTCATCATCACCGGTGAGCGCGACTACCGCGTGCCTTACACCCAGGCCTTGCAGTATTTCTCCACACTGCAGACCCTCGGCATCCCGAGCCGTATCATCGTCTTCGACAACGACGGCCACTGGCCGAGCACCCTCAAGTCGATGCCGCTCTATTACAATGCCCACCTCGAGTGGTTCCATAAATACCTCGGTGGCGCACCCGCACCGTGGAGCACGGAGGAGATGGTGAAGAAGGCACCGTGGGAGAAATAGATTTTTTACGATGATTTCTTATTTCACACGGATTTTAAAGATTATAAAGATTGTTACGCCGCTTTGCGGCTACACATACCATAGCATCACCGCGTAGCGAATAGCGTAGCCATCTTTAAAATCTTTAAGATCCGTGTGAAAATATCATCTATGTGATCTATGACGAAACCAGAACAACTCTTATCATAATGCTCCACATAAAAAAGATTCTATTTTCTCTTTTTCTTCTCCTCCCCCTCTCCCTCTCCGCTCAGAACACCACGCACACCACCGAGACGCTGCAACAGTTGGCGGTGCGTCTGCTCAACGGCAAGCAGGGGAGCATCGTCGCTATCGAACCGAAGACGGGCCGGATCCTCGCCCTTGTCAGTCGTGACAAGATTGGCGACGGCATCAACCGTGCCGTCTCGACGACCTATTCGCCCGGCTCGACGTTCAAGACAGCACAGGCATTGTACCTTCTCTCCTCCGGCTGGCTCAGTCCCGAGCAGACCTATCCCTGCCACAGAGGATTCTACTATGATGGCATCCATGTCGGCTGCCACGTTCACAAAGCTCCACTCGACCTCGTCGGTGCCATCGGACAGTCGTGCAACAGTTATTTCTGCAAGGCGTTTCAGGAATATATGGACGACCGCAGTTTCACTCTGACCAAATGGCGGGCCATCAACCACTGGGCCCGCTTCATGCACAGTCTCGGCCTCGGCATCCGCATCGCACCCTCGCTCACCGACGAGGCACGTGGCGTCATTCCCGACTCCACCTACCTCCGCAACCACTACCGGGCATGGAACGGCACGACGATCATGTGGATGGGCATGGGGCAAGGCGAAGTCAAGACCTCACCGTTGCAGCTCTGTAACCTCGCCGCCCTCATTGCCAACGGCGGCTGGTGGATAACGCCGCATTTTGATAACAACAATCAAGGCTCCAAGAATCAAAGCATCGACAGCATTCCTGCGGTCAAGCCCGTCCGTCATGAGTCCTTGGCGACCCCCGAGGCCCTTGCCCTCGTACAGCGTGGCATGCGTCTCTGTGTCACCCACGGCACGGCAGCAGCTATCAACACGCCCGCCTACCGTATCTGCGGCAAGACAGGCACAGCAGAGAACAAAGGAGAAGACCACAGTGCCTTCATGGGCTACGCCCCGATGACCAATGCCCGTGTTGCCGTCAGCGTCTACGTCGAGAACGGTGGCTTCGGTGCCGACCTCGCTGCCCCCATCGCATCTCTCATCATAGAGAAAGCCCTCACCGGTCACCTCTCCCCTGCCTCAGAAGCAAAAGCAAAGCGTTGGGCGAGACGCAACGTCAAGATAACGCCAGTGGAGGTTCCTATCAACTTTGATGATCTTTAGCCGACACGTGACAACCAATGGGCTGACACGTGCCAAACAATTGGCCGCCACGTGCCAACCAATTGGCCGACACGTGACAAACACCATAAGCTCTTTATGTAATCAACATCCCTCCCTTTAGGGAGGGCTTGGGTAGGCTTTTTCCTAAAAACATTTTGCCAACCCAATTTAAACTCGTATCTTTGCAACATAGGGAATACAATCATGATTGACAGGCAGACAGTAGAAAAGATCAAGGACGCGGCAAACATCGTGGATGTCGTGTCGGAGTTCGTCACGTTGAAGAAGTCGGGAGCCAACTACAAAGGGCTCTGTCCGTTCCACAACGAGAAGACGCCGTCATTTTATGTCTCGCCCGCCCGCGGTACCTGCCACTGCTTTGGCTGTGGCAAAGGTGGCAACGCCGTGACGTTCATCATGGAGCACGAACAGCTCACCTATCCCGAGGCGCTGCGCTGGCTCGCGAAGAAATACCATATCGAGATCCACGAGCGTGAGCTGACGAATGAGGAGAAAGAGGAACAGTCGAAGCGCGAGTCGATGTTCATCGTCAACGAGTGGGCCGAGAAGTATTTCGAAAACCTGCTTCACAATCATCCTGATGGTCAAGCCATCGGCATGCAATATTTCCGTTCCCGTGGTTTCCGCGACGATGTCATCAAGAAGTTCAATCTAGGCTACGACCTCCCCGACCGTTTTCTCCTCGGCACGGCAGCCAAGCAGAAAGGGTACAAGACAGAGTTTCTTACCGCTACAGGCCTCTGCTACCAGACGGAGCGCGGTGAGCTCATCGACCGCTTTGCTGGTCGCGTCGTATTCCCATGGACAGGCGTGAGCGGTAAGGTCGTAGGCTTCACAGCACGCGTCCTTGACAAGCGTACGAAAGGTGTCAATCAGAAATATGTCAACTCCCCCGACTCGGAGGTGTTTCACAAAGACCATGAGCTCTACGGCATCTGGCAAGCTAAGCGTGCCATTGCCAAAGAGGATCGCGTCTATATGGTGGAGGGGCAGGCCGACGTCATCTCCATGCACCAGTGTGGCATCGAGAATGTCGTAGCCAACTCTGGTACGGCACTGAGCATTCATCAGATCCACATGCTCCACCGCTTCACCTCGAACATCACACTTATCTACGACGGAGATGCCGCTGGCATTCATGCTGCCCTGCGCGGTACCGACATGCTGCTCTCCGAGGGTATGAGCCTCCGCGTACTCTTACTCCCTGGTGGTCAGGATCCTGACGAGTTCGCACGCAACCACACGGCGGAGGATTTCAAGAAATATATTGAGGAGCATCAGGAGGACTTTATCCAGTTCAAGACCGACCTACTGCTCAAAGGCGAGACAGACCCGAAGAAACGGGCCGACGGCATCAGCTCCATTGTAGAGAGCATCTCCGTCATTCAGGATCCTATTCTCCGTGATACCTATATCCATGACTGCTCGCAACGCATCGGTATCTCCGAGGCTACACTCATCAACAGGATGAACGGGTTCATCAGAAGCCTCTCCCCTGCCCCCCACAGCCTCTCCCCGACCCTCCACAGCCTCTCCCCGTCCCTCCCCCGTAGGGAGGGAGAAAGCAATACCACGCTTGATTCCCCTCCCTACGGGGGAGGGGTCAGGGGAGAGGCCGGAGGGTCCGGTGCGGCCAGCAGCCCTGGTGTGCTGGCCTTGCTCCGTCTCATCATCAAGCACGGTGAGTGTGTCATATATAAAGATGTGAAAGACGACGAAGGTAATGTCCATAACCTCACCGTGGCACAAGTCATAGCCTACAGTCTCGGACAAGACGGGCTCGATTTCGGTAACGACCTCTACAACGCCATCCTCAACGAGGCGGCAGAGAAAAGCAGCGACCCACAATGGAAATCTGAACCTTACTTTCTCCATCATGACGATATCAACATCTGTCAGCTCGCTACCCAATTATCGGCTGACCGTTATCGCATCACAGAGCAAAAAGACGAAGGACCTCAGAACAAAGAGGCAGAACTGCAACGCGAAGCCAACAAAGCCGAGGCCCTCCGTAACCAGACGGAGCACCTTCTCCTCGACTTCCGTATGGCCTATGTAGAGAAACACCTCAAAGAGATTCAGGCGGAGATGTCGCGTGCCGGCAACGACATCGCAAAGATAAAAAAACTCATGGCCGACTACAAGGACATGCAACAGATCCGTAATGCCCTCGCCAAACAGCTCGGCAACAGCATCATATTATAAACGACTTAACACTCGAGTGTCGTGTAGGCAGTCACATAGTGACTGATAACTTCAACATTTTTTGCAAAAACTGCCCGTTTCTCGATTTTTCATGTTATCTTTGTAGAAATAATCAAGAAACACGGCATGCAGACACTAGATATCATATCATCCATACTCCTTCTCTTGGTTGCGATTGCCTTGGCTTTCTACTGGGTGCTGAGGATTCGCAACATGAGGAAGACTTTGCGCCTGCCTTTCATCAACGATCATAAGTTAATCATCACCCAGGCACTGCGGAAACTGAACATCAAGCCCAATTGGGAGAAGGAAGAGGACAAGCAAGTGGTCCACTTCACCTATCAAGGCGGTCATTTCAATATCGCCCTGGAGAAAGGCAGTCCTTATGCCCGCATCTCCTTTCTTTATTTCTACAAGACAGACATGGACAAACTTGACGCCGTACGTCTGACTTGTAACCTATGCAATCTCAACACTGATGCCTGCCGCATCGTGTATACAGTCAATGAGAAAGAGGATGACGTTGATGTCCATCTCATCAGTGTGCTGCCCATCATCCGCGAAGGAATGGACGAGGAGCTGCAACGCGTCATGGGCGATGCCTTCCGCTGGCAGGAAGCTTTCTCAAAGCGCCTCGACGGCATGGAGAAGCATAAAGGTACGGATGTGGAGAAACTCAAAGCCGAATACGAGCGCGAATTAGAACTCATCCGTGAGCAGGAGATGACCCACCAACAAGAAGGACCCGACTGGCATGAGACAAAGGCTAATACCCATGCTCTCAATGACCTCTTGGCAACGACAATGGGACTTACTGATATCATCCCTACAAACATGACGATATCGAAAGGTGATGCAACAACGACATTGACAGACCCCGACAAGATCCTCGATACGAAGATGTGCGACCTCCTTATCGCGAACAACACCTTTGCTCATAAGTCGGCTTTTGCCAAACTCGACTATTATGACCCTCGCGACATCCTCAAGGAGCGCCATCTGATGATCGATGTCGAGGCAGATGAACAGACAAAGGACACACTCTACTATCGTGTCACTTTGTCCTTAGCACCAGTATCGCTCACTGTCGATATTGATGACAGCTCCGAACAACGCGAGAAGAAGATGACAAGCGTGCTTTTAGGCTATGACCTCACACCGTCGAAAGAACGCCTCGCCCACTTCCGCTACGTTTGGAAAGAGGCAATGGACAAGAGTAAGAATGGGCAGGAAGAGAGTATGACAGAAGAGGAAAAGACCATAGCCAAGATGAGAGACTCTCATATCGCCGAGAATTATTTCACGGGCCGGCAACTCTATCTGCATAAACGTTATTATGAGGCTGTAGGACATCTCACCGATGCCTTCCGTGACCTGACTAAGAAAGTGGACGGCAAAGGGAGCATTCTCAAAGAGACTTTCGATGAGATGGCTTATCTCATAGGCTGTTGCTACATGTGCCTGCACCAGTATGAGAGAGCTTGCTTCTATCTTCAGATAACGCTCCCCACGTCGCATGAGTTTTATACTGAGGCGTACATCAACTGTCTTGTCAACAATCATGACTTCCGCGCCTTAGATACCATCAACGGACTGCAAGAGAACCTTAACATGATCCTACAATCCATCGACATGGGAAATGGAAATGAAGATGAGGAAGGGGAAGAAGACCCTAAGCTGGCACAAGAGAAGGAGAAGATTATGCATTTCGCTGCTTTCGTCAAACGTCGCAAAGCCTATCTTCTCGTGAGCCTCGGTAAATACGACGAGGCGGAAGCCCTGCTTAAGAAGCTCCTTGACGACCCGGAGAACAGTGACTTCGCACTCACCGAACTGGCTTACATTCAGAACAACAAGAAAAATTGAAAAATTGAAATAATGAAAGATTGAAGATATGTATTACATTGAAAAATCATTTGAGATATCAGCCTGCCATCATCTTATCCTTGACCACGGCAGCAAGTGCGAGAACGTACACGGCCACAACTGGCAGGTGACGGTCTACTGCAAGTCGGAAGAGCTCGATAACAACGGCATGGTCGTCGACTTCACGATCATCAAGCAGCAGATCCACGGCAAGCTCGACCACAAAGACCTCAATCAGGTGCTCGACTTCAACCCTACAGCCGAGAACATCGCCAAATGGATTGTCGACACGATCCCTCACTGCTACAAGGCTCGCGTGGCAGAGACAGCAAGCAATGTCGCCATCTACGAGAAATAAAATTTCGATGGAACAGACCTATCGTGTCAACGACATCTTCTATTCGCTCCAAGGCGAAGGACACAACACCGGACGTGCAGCTGTCTTTGTGCGATTCAGTGGCTGTAACCTCCACTGTCCGTTCTGCGACACCGACTTCTCTCATTACGAGACGCTGACGGCACAAGAGATCATCCAGCGCATGTTGACGCTCACTCCACGAAGTGAAGACAAGCCCATCGTGGTGCTCACGGGCGGTGAGCCGACACTGCAGGTCGACAGTGCACTTCTCGATGCCATCCACGCTGCCGCCTTCCCGTTCATCGCCATGGAGAGCAACGGCACACACGAGCCACCCACGAACCTCGACTGGCTGACAGTCTCGCCCAAGGAGAAAGTGACGGTCCGGCGATGCAACGAACTGAAGGTACTCTTCGATGGAAAGAACACACCCGACGACCGCGGCATTCAGGCTGACTATTATTATCTCCAGCCCCTCGACACAGAGAACACCGCGCTGAACCAAAAGATTCTCGAAGGCTGCATCGCATACATCAAGGCACATCCCCGCTGGCGCCTCAGCCTTCAGACGCATAAGCTCATCGGAATAAAATAAGAGGGTAATAACGAGGAAATATGGAATACCTCTATTGGATCTGTTACATACTCTATATCATCATTGATGCCATCGTGATGATCAAAGTCGTCATGGACAACCGGCAACCCGCCAAGACCATGGCATGGATCCTTGTGCTCTGGGCTCTCCCAGTCGTAGGTATTCTCCTATATATCTTCTTCGGACAGAACACGCGCAAAGAACGTCTTATCTCTGAGCGGTCCCTGAGCCAACTGACGAAACGGTCGATGTTCGAATACATCGAACAAAAAGACCTCCGGCTCCCAGAGTCTCATCGCCCTCTGATGTTATTGTTCAAGAATCAGAGTATGGCGTTGCCGTTTAAAGACAACGATGTGACGCTCTACACCTCCGGCTACGAGTTCTTTCCTGCCCTGCTCCACGAGATAAGTCTTGCCCAGCATCATATCCATATTGACATCTTCATCTTTGAAGACGATGAGCTCGGCAATCTTATCGCCGATGCTCTTATTGATCGTGCAGAACATGGTGTAGAGGTACGGGTCGTTTACGATGATGTCGGTTGCTGGAAGGTAAAGAACTCCTTTTATGAACGCATGCGCAATGCAGGTATCGACGTTCATCCCTTCATGCCGGTGAAGTTTCCTGCCTTCACATCAAAGGCCAACTACCGTAATCACCGCAAGATCATCGTCATCGACGGTAAGGTAGGATTTATCGGCGGAATGAACTTTGCCACTCGCTATGTCAAAGGCACAGGCACACAGCCGTGGCGTGACACGATGATGCGCATCACCGGCGGTGCCGTCTACGGCTTGCAACGTGCCTTCCTCATCGACTGGTACTTCGTGGACCGTACCCTTATCACGAGTCGCGACTATTATCCGACATTGGATCCAGACATCCATAACAACTGCGTCGCACAGGTCGTCACGAGCAGTCCTGTGACAGAATGGCCGGATATCATGCAAGGCTACGTCCGCATTCTTTTGGAGGCTAAGCGCTATGTCTATATCGAGACCCCATACTTTCTTCCCACAGAACCCGTACTCTTCGCTTTGCGCACGGCAGCCCTCGCTGGCGTGGATGTGCGGATCATTATTCCCATGCACAGTGACACGCGGGTCGTTGAATGGGCCAGCGTCAGCTACGTGAAAGAGGTCATAGAAGCCGACGTAAAGGTCTACCTTTACCAGGCAGGCTTCAACCATTCGAAGTTCATGGTCAGCGACGACAGTATCTGCACCTGTGGCAGCACGAATGTCGATTTCCGCAGTTTTGAGCACGACTTCGAAGCAAACGTATTTTTCTACGACGAAGGACTGGCATTGCGCATGAAAAAGATGTTCATGGACGACGAGGCAGTCAGTCCTCTGGCCACAGAAGTCTATGCTAAGACCCCATTCCCATTCCGCAAGCGCCTTTGGGCAAGTATTGTCCGTCTTTTGAGTCCACTCTTGTGATTTTTTCGTAACTTTGCACATTAAAGGTAAAGACATGAAATTAAGATTCAATACAACAATGATTCTCGGTGGCTGCGTCTTTCTCCTAGCTTTGTTGTGCATCCTGAGTATCGGCTCCCCGATACACTTCGATCACGAACGCAACATACGGGAGAAAGCCGTCAAAGCTCGCCTCATGACGATACGCTCAGCAGAAGAGCGGTATCGTGCCCAGCACGGCGTCTACGCCGGCAGTTTCAAAGAACTCGCACAAAGCGGATTCCTCGCAGACTCTCTCTCCTTCATTCCCTACACCAACGGCACGCGCTTCTCCCTCACCGCCACGACACTCCCCGGCAAAAGCGGACGGAAGATACCCGTCATGGAATGTGCTGCCACCTACAGTCAGTACCTCGCCGGACTGGACAAAACGAGCATCAGTGACCTCACCGACCAAGCCAACACCAACGGCCAGTTCCCCGGTCTGAAGATCGGCGATACTGAGAACCCGAACGATAACACGGGGAACTGGTAAAAGCCTCTCCCCAACCCTCCCCCGTAGGGAGGGAGAGCAATACCTAAGTAGCATCAATGCCTTCGCCCCCTCCCTACGGGGGAGGGCTGGGGAGAGGCCTCAATATAAAACAACTATGTCCCACAGAATGACCATACGCGCTTGCTCTTCGTCCCTCGCTTTTGCAATGCCCAAAGCAGAGGACCGCACGCGCATCAACTTCTACAAATACATATCTAAGAGCGGTATCTCCATCGCCGCTAACCTCCGCGAAGCCTTCAAGACCGTGGAGATGCTCCGCGAACCCATCAGCCGCGCCACGCTCCTCGTTGATACCCCCGTGCTCCTCATCCCCCTCGATGAATACAAAGAGGGTGACAAGGAGATCCTCTACAAACACTCCTTCCCTTCCACGGAAGGCTCGACCATCGTCGCCAACGCCCTCCCCGACCTTAATGCCGTGGCACTCTTCGCCCTCAACCGTGACCTCAAGACCGTCGTCGAAGATCACTGCGACGAGGTGCGCTACGTCCATCTCTTGCAACCCATGTGGGATTATCTCCACCGACGCAGTTTCCTCGGCAACCGTCGCAAGCTCTACGTCTATTTCCACGACAACAACCAACTGGAGATCTTCAGCTTCGAGCGTAACCACTTCATCTTCTACAACCGTTACGAGGCACGCTCCATCAAGGACATGGTCTACTTCATCCTCTTCGTGTGGAAACAGTTGACACTCGACCAGATGCGCGATGAGCTCTTCCTCCTAGGTGACATCCCGGAGAAAGACAATCTCCTCAAAGCGCTCCGTATCTACGTTCAGATGGTGGCGGTCATCAATGCCGCTGCGAGTTTCAACAACGTTCCTCTAACCCAGGAGAAAGGCATCACATTTGACATGATAACAGCATTATTAGCATGAGAATCATAACCGGACAATATAAAGGTCGGCACTTCGACATACCAAGAACTTTCAAGGCACGTCCTACCACCGACTTCGCCAAGGAGAACATCTTCAATGTCCTCAATGGCTATATCGACTTCGACGACTCCGCCGCCCTCGACCTCTTCGCCGGTACCGGCAGCATCTCGCTTGAGATGCTCTCCCGCGGCTGTGCACCCGTCGTCAGTGTGGAGGCTGATCGCGACCACGCCGCCTTCATCGCCCAGTGCATGAAGAAGATCGGCACGACAGACAACGTCCTCATCCGTGGCGACGTGTTCCGTTTCCTGAAGAAATGTCATGAGCAATTCGACTTCATCTTCGCCGACCCGCCCTACGCCCTCGAGAACCTCGCAACCCTCCCTGGCCTCGTCCTCGGCAACGACCTGCTGAAGCCCGACGGCATCTTTGTCCTCGAGCACGGCAAAAACTACGACTTCTCCGAGGAGCCCCGATTCCTCGAGCACCGGAGTTACGGCAGCGTCAACTTCTCTCTGTTCCGATGAAGACCTATGAACTCGTCGACCGTATCATCGGCAACTTCGGCTTCACCCCTACTCCCGACCAGCACAACGCCTTGGACGTCTTTGCACGTTTCCTAGCTGACCGCCGCCGCGAGGCAGTCATGATCCTCCGTGGCTCCGCCGGAACAGGTAAAACATCCCTCGCTGCCGCCATCGTCTATACCCTCCACACCCTCGGCCAGCACCTCGTGCTCATGGCACCGACAGGCCGCGCCGCAAAAGTCTTCTCGCTGAGCAGTGGCATGCCCGCCTCCACCATCCACCGCACGATCTACCGCGAGAAGAAGTTCACAGGCGTGGAAGGATCCTTCGACCTCAACTTCAACATCCATAAGAACACGCTCTTCGTCGTCGACGAGGCTTCCATGATTGGCAACGGCAGTGCTGGAGAGAGCGGTTTCGGCTCAGGCAGTGTGCTCTACGACCTTATGCGTTATGTCTACAACGGTAACAACTGCCGATTGATGCTCATCGGTGACAAGGCACAGTTGCCACCCGTTGGCGAGGAGGAGGCCCCGGCTCTGTTGGCACAAGAGTTGGAGAACTACGGCCTCATCGTCTATCAGTGTGACCTCGACGAGGTGCTGCGACAAGGTGAGGACTCCGGTATCCTCTACAATGCCACACGCATCCGTAAGATGATCACACACAATGAGATGACCCAACTGCCGAAGATACGTTTCTCAGGCTTCTCCGACATCTGTATCATGCCCGGCAATGAACTCATCGAGAGTCTCGCCTCAAGCTACAGTAACATCGGAACGGATGATACCATTGTGATCACCCGCTCCAATAAACGCGCGAACATCTATAACCAAGGCATCCGCAACACCATCCTCGACCGCGAGGAGGCACTCTGCCCGGGCGACATGCTCATGATCGTCAAGAATAAATATATTACGAACGAAGAGCCTGACGACAGTCTCGACAGTAACCCCAAGAGTAATCCAAGCAACAATGCCAAGGAGACGTTCATCGCCAATGGTGACCGGTGCATCGTGCGCCGCGTGCATAACTTCGTCGACCTCTACGGTTTCCATTTCGCCGATGCCACGCTCGCCTTTCCCGACTTCAACGACTATGAGCTTGACACGACGATCATCCTCGACACGCTCATGAGTGAGGCTCCGGCACTGACGCGGGAGCAGAACGAAAAACTCTTCAATGCTGTCATGGAGGATTATCAGGACATCCCCACGAAGCCCGAGCGCATGAAAGCGCTCCGCAAAGACAAGTATTTCAATGCCATCCAGGTGAAGTTCGCCTATGCTGTGACCTGTCACAAGGCACAGGGCGGACAGTGGCGCCATGTCTATCTCGACCAGGGTTACATGACGGACGACATGCTGACGCCCGATTATATCCACTGGCTCTACACCGCCTTCACACGTGCCCGCGACAAGCTGTTCCTGGTAAACTGGCCGGGAACGCAAATAGAGGCCTCTCCCCCTACCCCCTCCCCCGTAGGGAGGGGACTAAACCATTGATGCTACTTTAGTATTGCTCACCCTCCCTACGGGGGAGGGCCGGGGTAGGGCTCCTCCCCCTCCCTACGGGGGAGGGGGGAAGGGAGAAGAGACTTTGCACAATTCGTACCCTTTTGTGCATTATTTGGCTGTTTTCGTATCATTTCTTTGGCAGGGCGGTAAAAATATTGTAATTTTGCCCCGTCATAGCAGTGATAACTGTTGGAATAACACATAATTATATAATAGACTTACATGAAATTGAACATTGTAGTACTTGCCAAGCAAGTACCCGACACGCGTAATGTCGGTAAAGATGCCATGACGGCTGAGGGCACGGTGAACCGTGCAGCGCTGCCTGCCATCTTCAATCCCGAAGACCTCAACGCGTTGGAGCAGGCTCTGCGCCTGAAGGATCAGGATCCTGAGAACGTACACGTCGGTGTCATCACCATGGGTCCTCCCCGTGCTGGCGAGATCCTTCGTCAGAGTCTCTATCGTGGTGCTGATGAGGGCTGGCTGCTCACCGACCGTAAGAGTGCGGGAGCTGATACCCTCGCTACCGCTTATTTCCTTTCCAAAGCTATCGAGAAGATCAACAAAGAGTGTTTCCATGTCGACCTCGTCCTCGGCGGACGTCAGGCTATCGATGGTGACACGGCACAGGTCGGCCCGCAGGTGGCTCAGAAGCTCGGCCTCAACCAGGTGACCTATGCTGAGGAGATCAAAGAGATCAAGGACGGCAAGGCTACAATCGTGCGTCATATCGACGGCGGTGTGGAGACCGTTGTTGCTCCCCTGCCTGTGATGGTGACCGTGAACGGCACCGCCGCTCCTGCCCGTCCCTGCAACGCTAAGCGCGTCATGAAATACAAATACGCTACATGCCCCATGGAGCGCAAGGGTGACGAGCCCTGGGCTGCACTCTATGAGACACGCCCCTACCTCACGCTCGGTCAGTGGAGCATCGCCGACTGCGGTGCCGACTACGATCAGTGCGGTCTCGCCGGCTCTCCGACGAAGGTGAAGGCGGTGAAGAACATCGTCTTCCAGGCCAAAGAGAGCAAGCGCCTCACGGCATCCGATGCGGATATCGAGGGTCTCATCAAGGAACTGCTCGACGAGAGCATCATCGGGTAAGATTAAAACTGAAGAAAAACAATGAACAACGTATTTGTATATTGCGAGATAGAAGGCACCACCGTACGGGAGGTGTCACAGGAACTGCTCACCAAAGGCCGCAAACTCGCCGACACCCTCGGCGTGGAGCTCGAAGCCATCGTGGCAGGCACAGGAATCAAAGGTAAGGTCGAGGACCAGATCCTGCCTTACGGCGTGGACAAGCTCTTCGTCTTCGATGGCGAGGGTCTCTTCCCTTACACATCGGCTCCCCATACCGACATCGTCGTCAACCTCTTCAAAGAGGAGAAGCCGCAGATCGCCCTCATGGGTGCTACCGTCATCGGCCGTGACCTCGGCCCACGTGTGTCGTCTTCACTGACATCCGGCCTCACCGCCGACTGCACACAGCTCGAGATCGGTGACTATGACGACAAGAAGACAGGCAAGCACTATGAGAACCTGCTCTATCAGATCCGTCCGGCCTTCGGTGGTAACATCGTGGCAACGATCGTCAACCCTGACCACCGTCCACAGATGGCCACCGTGCGCTCCGGTGTCATGCAGAAAGCCCTCTATGCCGGCAAGTCCAAGGGTGAGGTCGTCTATCCCGATCCGAAGAAATATGTCAACCCGCTGTCTTACGCCGTGCAGGTCATCGACCGTCACGTCGAGGCTGCTAAGAACAACCTGAAGAGTGCACCTATCGTCGTGGCAGGTGGCTACGGCATGGGGTCGAAGGAAGGCTTCGACATGCTCTTCGAGCTCGCTAAGGAGCTCCATGGTGAGGTCGGTGCCAGCCGTGCCGCCGTGGATGCCGGATGGGTAGACCACGACCGTCAGGTAGGCCAGACAGGTGTCACCGTCCATCCGAAGGTGTATATCGCCTGCGGTATCAGCGGACAGATCCAGCACATCGCCGGCATGCAGGATGCAGGTATCATCATCTCTGTCAACAGTGATCCCGATGCTCCTATCAATGCCATCGCCGACTATGTCATCACAGGCACCGTAGAAGAGGTCGTGCCGAAACTCATCAAGTATTATAAACAAAATAGCAAATAAGAGGCCTCCCCAAGCCCCTCCTAAAGGAGGGGATGTGGATTACATTAATAAATTATGATAGACGCAAAGAAACTACAATATTATCTCGACTCACCGCTGATGAAGCGGATCGTAGAGTTGAAAGAGCGCGACTTCGCCGACAAGGACCAGTTCGACTACGCACCTGTCTCTTATGAGGATGCCATCGAGAACTACAAGCGTATCGTAGAGATCACTGACGGAGTGGCAAAAGATGTCATCGAGCCCAACTCTGAGAGCGTGGACCTCGAAGGTCCGCACCTCGAGAACAACCGCATGGTCTATGCCTCGAAGACTTACGAGAACCTCGACGCTACACGTAAGGCTGGTTTGTGGGGTGTCACGATGCCCCGTCGCTTCGGTGGTCTGAACCTCCCGATGACGGTGTTCTCCATGCTCTCCGAGCTCGTCTCTGCTGCCGACAGCGGCTTCCAGAACGTATGGTCGCTGCAGAGCTGTATCGACACCCTCTACGAGTTCGGTACCCCCGAGCAGCAGGCAAAATATATCCCGCGTATCTGCGCCGGTGAGACGATGTCTATGGACCTCACGGAGCCGGATGCCGGTTCTGACCTGCAGCACGTCATGCTGAAGGCTACACAGGATCCTGACGGCACGTGGCGCCTGAACGGTGTGAAGCGTTTCATCACAAACGGTGATTCTGACATCCACCTCGTCCTCGCCCGCTCTGAGGAAGGCACACATGACGGCCGCGGTCTGTCGATGTTCATCTACGACAAGCGCGACGGTGGTGTCGACGTCCGTCACATCGAGAACAAGCTCGGTATCCACGGCTCACCAACATGTGAGCTCGTCTATAAGAACGCCAAGGCAGAGCTCTGCGGTGAGCGTCGTCTCGGACTGATCAAGTACGTCATGAGCTTGATGAACGGTGCCCGTCTCGGCATCGCTGCTCAGAGCGTCGGCCTGGAGCAGGAGGCTTACGACCAGGCTGTGGCTTATGCCCGTGAACGTAAGCAGTTCGGTGAGGCTATCATCAACTTCCCCGCTGTCTACGACATGCTGTCGCGCATGAAGGCTAAGCTCGACGCCAGCCGTTCTATCCTCTATCAGACATCACGTTTCGTCGATATCTACAAGACCCTCGAGGATATCTCCCGCGAGCGTAAGCTCACCGCTGACGAGCGTAAGGAGATGAAGACCTACAGCCGCCTCGCTGACGCCTTCACACCGCTGGGTAAGGGTATGACGTCTGAGTTCGCCAACCAGGCTGCCTACGACTGCGTGAGCGTGCATGGTGGCTCCGGTTTCATCATGGAGTACAAGGCACAGCGTCTGCTTCGCGACGCCCGTATCTTCTCTATCTACGAGGGTACGACACAGTTGCAGGTCGTCGCTGCCATCCGTTACATCACGAACGGCACGTACCTCAACATTATGAAGGAGATGCTGACAGAGGAGGTCTCTGAGGCTGTCAAGCCGCTGCGCGACCGTATTGCTAAGTGCGTTGATCTCTATGCTGAGGCTGTGGAGAAGGTCAAGGCTGACGCCAACCAGGCTGAGCATGACTTCCTTGGCCGTCGTCTGTACAACATGACGGGTGACATCGTCCTCTCGCTCCTGTTGCTCCGTGACGCCACGAAGGCTCCTGAGGAGTTTGAGAAGAGCGCCAACGTCTTCGTACGCATGGCAGAAGAGGAGTGCATCGGCTCTCACGCCTACATCATGAACTTCTCTGCTGACGATCTGAAGAACTTCGTGACGGAGTAACTAAGAGTTAGGAGTTAGGAGTTAATACTATCGAACATGTAAAAGGGCGGTCTTTTTAGACCGCCCTTTTATTTTTTTTATAGATTAAGCTGTGATGACAACTCCTAACTCTTATTTCCTAACTCCTAACTACCATTTGGTGTTTGCCGGTTTATACTCCGGCACGATAGCTTTCATCTGAGCCACAACTGCCCTGGCATCATAACTGCCAGCAGCAGTGATAAGGTTATCAATAGCTTTTGAAACTTCATCAAATTCATATTGCCTAACCTTGGCAATACGAATCTTATTGTTGAAGGTAGGTTCAGTACTCTCCTGATCGGCAAGTACCTCCTCATAAAGTTTCTCACCTGCGCGCAAGCCCGTATAGACGATCTGCACATGTGTGGCTCCCGATAGTTTAATCATACGCTTTGCAAGGTCTGCGATACGTACCGGCTGTCCCATGTCAAAGACAAAGATCTGACCACCATGACCATGAGTACCAGCTTCCAGGACAAGCTCACATGCTTCAGGAATCAACATAAAGAAGCGCGTGATATTCGGATCTGTGACCGTCACAGGCCCGCCCTCACGAATCTGTTTCGCAAAGATTGGAATCACAGAACCATTACTGCCGAGGACGTTACCAAAGCGTGTTGTGACGAACTCTGTAGTAGACTGTACAGCATTGAGACTCTGCGTGTAGATCTCGCAGAGGCGCTTTGAGCAACCCATAATATTTGTTGGATTCACAGCCTTGTCGGTTGAGATCATAACGAACTTTTTCACACCATATTCTACACTAAGATCTGCAAGATACTTCGTTCCTCTCACATTATTTAATATAGCCTCTGAAGGCTCAGTCTCCATCATCGGCACATGTTTGTAAGCAGCAGCATGGAAGACATAGTCGGGATGATATTGGACAAAAATACGCTCCATAAGACTTCTCTGACAAATACTAGCAACGATAACCTCGTTATTAATGTCAGGGAACTGTTTCTTCATCATCAGAAGAATATCATGCTGAGGAGTCTCAGCCTGGTCCACAAGAATCATGTTGGAAGGCTCGTATTTTGCTATCTGCCGCACCATCTCAGAACCGATACTTCCTGCCGAACCCGTAATAAGAATCGTACGGCCATTTAGCATCTTTCCGATAGCGTCCATATCCACATGAATCTCATCACGTGGCAATAAATCGGACACATCAACATCTTTCAGGGTATCTGAGTTAATTTCTTCGCCCTCGTGCCATTCTTCCATGTTCCGCATGACGTATATCTGCACACCGAGATTGAGTAAACGGTCCTGAAGAGCTGTATCATTACGAAACTGGCGCATAGCCATAGGTGAAACGATAACAGCCTCGATATGACGATCACGGATAAGATCATCCAATTCTTTATCGTTAGAATAGACACGCTTACCAACTACTATTTTATTTGCAATATTAGGATCAGGAGAAATGAAACCCATCAGACGGAAACGACGTGAACCACCACTGCGAATAGAACGCGCTAAAGCTGTTGCCCCGGCATGAACACCATAAATGAGCACATGACGAGTATTGTTCTGCCCAATAAGTTCGTCATAGACCTCTTTGACTATGATTCGCCAAGACCACATGAAAACTGTAGCAAGAACATACATCAATAAAATCTGGCGACCCACAAGCGGAAGGAAATGAAGATGCTTGAAGATGACAAGGTAATGGAAGCCTAAGGCAAAGACAAGACTTACACCTTGAGCATAGGTGATATGCCGCAAGTCCTCAATAGACGAATATCGAACGATTCCACTGTAAGTGTGGAAGATACGAAAACCGATGAGACTAAACAACAGATAGATGCCGATTGTCTTTGACAATGGGATAATGTTGCCCAACATGATAGCCCCCCGGTAATAGAACCAGAAGACGAGAAGTCCTGAGAAGTAGCCAATGGCAAGATCCATAAACAGCACACACCAATAAGGAAGTGCACTGCGTGAGAGATACCAATGGGTTAGTTTCTTAAAAAGATTCATATCTAAAACTTATAATTATAAGCACCTTTTTCTCTTTAGTGAAGGGATAAACATATATCAAAGTTCATTTATCTCCACATTCGTAAGTACAAAAATAATAATTATTTTTGATACGCAGTAACGTCTACGGCAATTTTAACACAAATGAAAAAGGAATACCAACTACAAGTTGAATTTCCTCTTCCATTCCACATAATAGTCAGGAGCATACGGTAGGAGTTGCCCTACAGCATCGATGAAAAGCTGAGTGGTTTCTGCACGCAGACAGAGCTCGTGGTCGGAAGCACGATAAATCTCATACCGGTAGTCGAGACGGGCACCACGATGCGGCACGTAGAACGTATGGATCTCCGCTTCATCACCCATGTGGAGCGAGGCGAAATAACGCATGTGGACATCGTAGACGGGAGCAAGGATGCCAGCCTTCAACATGACATCATAGCCGATGCCAGGGTAGTGACGACCGAACGACTCACGCCCGTCCTCGAGGTAAGCAACGTAAGAGCCGTGCCATGCCACACGCATGGCATCGATCTCACTGAACTTGACGCGTATGGTGCACACGTCCTCCAGTTCACGGCTCATGGGTTGAAGACTTTGTCGTTGACGGCACCACCGAAGCGGAAGTTCGTGAAGCGGTACTCGGTATAGCCACGTTTACTGTTCAGCGTGATGCTCTCCAAGGCGTTCGTCTTCTTGTTCAACTCGAGGACGAAAGACGTGAACATCAGATGCTTGGCAGCATCGGGCACCATCGTGACAACGACATTGCCACCCTGCTGGGCGATCTTCACACCACGGACGGCACTGATGTTCGTCTTGCCACCAGAGAGGACGCTCTGCAGTACGGCTTTGAACGCAGCGAACTGGCTCGCAGTCTTGGCAGAGGCGACACGCTTGTGACCGCCCTGGACCATCGTGAAAGTGTTGCCGTTCATGACGAGCTGTTCCTTACCACCATCGACGATGATAGCGACCTTGTCCGGGTCCTTCATTGAGAGCGAGCCCGTGTAGGTCTTGTTTTTCGTCATGGCTTTGTTGTGTTTGACCATGACAGCAGCCGCTGTAGCACTCTTTGCTGCGCGGTACTTCACCACAGCCTGCTCAAAGGCAGCCTGCTGAGCATGCATGGCGGGAACGAAAGCCAGCGCCATGAGCATTAACAAAAGAATGTGTTTCATAATAAATAAATAAAATAAATAAATAGTGGTGGCCCCACCCCTACCCCTCCCCCATCCAGGGGAGGGAGAGATATGCTTCAAGAGACGATAGGCCTGCACCCCAATCATCACCTACGGTGGTAATCAGCCCCCTCCCCTGGGTGGGGGAGGGGTGGGGGTGGGGCCGTCGGGGCTATCGGGGGCCGGCAGTTTTTATGGTCTGCATTGCTGTCATCGTCACCCCTTGCACCCCTTGCAGCATGACACTCTGACCCGTGAGGAACAGGTTGGGGATGGCGGTGCGGGGCGAGAGGGTTGTCAGGAGCGGCGAGTGGTAGTCCTTGCGCGTGCCGAAGGCGGAGCCGTCGGGCGTGAGGGTGTAGTCGCGCCAGGTCAGCGGGGTCGAGACATATTGTGCCTCGATGGCATCACGGAGGCCGGGAACGACACGCTCGGCCAAGGCGATGCACTCGTTGGCTTTAGCGTCTTTGAAGCGCTTGTAGTCGTCGCCACGCTGCCCTACTGTCGTGTCGAGCCACGGCTTGCAGGCATCGATGCTCATCGGCGTGAGAAGGTCGACCTGACGGGTGTAACTGCTGCCATCCTCGGGCACACGGCAGCTCACCATGACGCCACCGACGGAGCCGTCGGCGAGCGGGAGGTCCCAGGGACTGACGCCCTTGCTGTAAACAAAGTGGTTGTGGTTGAAATAAGGAAGGGTGTCGGCTTTAAGGAGGAGTTGCACCGTCAGCATGCCACGTGTGTTCTTCATGGCATTGACACGGTGACGGACGACGGGACGGAGGACATGCGGCGCCTTGACCCACGCGAAGGTCTGGGCGGGATGGACATCACTGATGAATGTCGTCGCCTCATACTCTGTGCCGTCAGTGCAGCGGGCGGCTGCGACCTTGCCGTCGCGGACGACGAGTTCGTCGACCTGTGCGCGACAGATGACGTCCCCACCCTGCTGCCGCAGTTTATCAACGAGGGTGCGGACGAGTAGGTTCCCGTCGCCACGGAGTCGCCAACTGCTTTGGATAAAACTGCTGTTCGTATGGGCGAAGACGAAGAGGGGCAAGGTGTCGCGAGATAGTTCCATGCGCATGGCATTACCTGAGAGGACGTCAACGAGGAGCGGGTCGTGGATGATCGTGTTGAGATAGTCCCACGCGCCCGTCGTGAAAGAGGGAGAGAACAACGGGTTGTTGTCACTGTCCGGGTCGAGACTGTCCCATTGCTCGCGGTCACTCTGCTGCAAAGCCTTAACATACTGCTCGAGGCCTGCGCGCTCCTGAGGGAAGTCAGCAGCGAGGGTGTCGATGAAGTTGTCGAAGCCTTGGGCGAGTCGGAACGTGCGGTCACCGAGGGTGATGATATCAAAGCCATCTATGTCGAGGCGGTGCCAGGGCAAGGTGTCGAGACCAAGGACATGGAACGGCATCTGCAACGGCTCACCCAGACCGAGGCCCCCGATGTAATGGAGGCCGGTGTCGAAATGGAAACCGTGGCGCACGAAGCTCTGCATGCAACCGCCCGGCTGCCGCTCGCACTCGAGGACCAGCACACGGAGGCCACGAGCTGCCAGGAGATTGGCACACTCAAGGCCGCCTAGGCCCGAACCGATAATGATGACGTCGTTTTGCATGGATATATTTCTTTCTCACACGGATCTTTTCTTCTCACGCGGATTGTTTTTCTCACACGGATTTTAAAGATCTTAAAGATGGTTACGCCGCGCTGCGGCTACACGGTCTTTCCGCATCGACTTATCACGGCCTTTCACGACCTTCCGTGAGTTGTCTATGTTGTTGGTGTTGTCATTGTTGTTGGAGATCCCGACAACTTTAACAACTCGTACAACTTTAACAACCCCATTTATTCTTGTCGTTCTTTTGGTTATCCCACAACGTGGTATTGCAGCCCCTACGGCGAATCCATTCCTACTGTGGTAATCTCTCCCTCCCCTGGGTGGGGGAGGGGCGGGGGTGGGGCCGCCAGGGCCGTCAGGGGCGTCAAAGTTTTAGCCATCTGTATATCGCCGGCTGCAGCACATACGCCAGGATGACGGCACTGAGGAGACCGACGAGGGTGGCGAAACCGACGGAACGGATGGCGGGATGCTGGGCAAAGAGCATACTGCCCACCGTCACCACGAGGACAATGGCACTGAAGAGGATCGCCGTCTTGTGGTAAGCCAACAGGTGATCGTTCTCCTTCTGTCCGATGAGACCATTCATCACGAAGATGCTATAGTCGACACCGATACCGAAGATGAACGTCGAGATGATGATGTTGATGAGGTTGAACTGCATGCCGAAGATGTCCATGGCACCGAGGACGATGAGCCAGCTCAGGACGATCGGCATGAAGCCAAGGAGCGTAAAACGCCAGTTGCCGTGGAAACTCAGGAGAAGGACGATGAAGACGAACGCCATAGACACCCACTGCAGGACATTGAAGTCATTGTTGAGTTTCATAAGGTTGTCCGTCGTATAGTAAGCCGTGTCGAGGACGAGGAGCCGCGGGTCTTTCGCCACAGCATCGCAGATCTTCTTATATCCACCGTTCTGCTGCTCTGCTTTGTTGTAGCTCACCGACGTGAAACAGAGATACTGCCCATCGTAGGTGCGCTCCATGAGCATCGACTGAAAGCCACGCGGTACGACATTAGCGTTGTAGAGTTTGTCCGGCGCATAGTTGGCCGACACCGACTCAAAGAACGGGTCGAAGGCATCACTCTCGAAACCATTGGCGGGTGCTGTCTCGGCAATGAGCTGCCGCACACGGGCCTGACGCTCCGGTGTCCAGAAGGCTTTCCATGCCCGGATACGCTGCTGCTGTTCGGCGAGCGGGATGAAGATGCGGTCCGTCGGCGTATAACTTGCCACGAGGCCGAGTCGTTTCAGCGAGTCGAGCTTCGTACGAAGAATGCCAAAGTTAGCGATCGCCTCCTCCATCGTCTTACCCGATGCCGCGAAGGTCGTCGAACTGTTGTTGCCCGACGTCTTCTCACGGAGCAGGGCCGACGAGTTCGTCACCTCCGGTGCTTTGTAACCAAGGTTGTCGAGGTCGGAATCGAAATGGATGCCGTGGAAGAGATAAGCACCGATGCAGATGACCGTGATGACGCAGATCGTGATGATAAGCGGTTTGTTACGGTCGAAGGGATAGTTGTTGATACGGTCGATGATGGCGAAGGCCTTGTGGTTGATACGGTTGACCTTCGTGTCGAGAAGCTGCGGGAGATATGTCAGAGAGAACGCCGTCGTGCCGAGGATGGCAAAGGAAGCGAAGAGACCGAAGTCGCGCAGCAGTTCGTTCTGGATGAAGATCAGTCCGATGAATGAGCCGATCGTCGTGATGCAGCCGAGAGAGACTGACTTGACCTCGTCGCGCAGCACCTGTTCAGGATCCGTGACATATTTATAATGGGTCAAGATATGGAGCACGTAACTCATTGCCACACCGAGGACGATGGCGCCGATACCAAGGGCGAGGAGCGAGAATTCCCCTTTGATGAAGTACATCATCGCCAGACCGAAGAGCGTGCCGAAGACTACAGGAAGGAGGAGCAGCGGCAATGTGTCCCAGTTACGATAGCAGACGAAGATGAAGAGCATGACGAGTACGAGCGAGCCAAGAAGCGTCGTTGTTAGGTCGTGCTTGATCGTCGACGAGTTGTAGTAACCGCTGGCGGGTGTGCCGTGGTAAGAGACGGCGACATCTGGATGCGCCTTCTCAAACTTCGCGATCTCCGTGTTCAACATCTCGAAGAGCTTCGTCGTGCCACCCGTGTTGAACGACGTGGCGCGCGGTGTGATGAGGGCGAGGCAGACCGTGGAGTCAGGGACGAAGATATGACTGTCGATGATGGTATAGCCGCCCTTGGAGCCCTTGGCCTTAGCGCCGGAGCTTTTTTGTGACGACAGCATCATCTCACGCAGCAGTTCGTTGCGCAGTCCGATGGGGTCCATCTGGATGAGCTCGGGGAAGTTCTCTCCGAAACTGCCTTCCATGTCGGAGGCGTTCTGTGCCATCTGCCGCTGGAAATGAGGGACAGTGAGCATCGTATCGACATGACTGTATAGCGTCGTGTCGATATAAGCGGGGAAATGCTTCTCCATGTAGTCGACACCGTTCATGAGGTCATCGTCAGAGATCGTGCAGAAGATGTCGGAGATGACCGACTGTCCCTTGCCGAGTCGCTTGTTCGCTGCCTGGAGGGAGTCGACGAAGGCGTCGCAGACGTCGGCGATCTTCTGCGGGTCGGTGCCTTTGCGGCCGTGGAAGAGAATGTAAGTCTTGTCCTTCACACGGAGGGAGGAGAAGGCGAGCTTCGTCGTGCCGTCGGGGTTCTTCGACGAGGGCATGAGCTTGTTCAGGTCTTCTTCGAGATGGATGCGTGAGGCAAAGAAGCCGAAGAAAACAAACAACGCAACCATCGACAGCCAGAAAGCTGCGCAATGATTGCGGAAAAAGTGGTATATCCGAATACAGAGCGATGTCATAATAAAAGGGGTTTTGCCGCCGTAAACGGCGGTACACAGAACCGGAGCAGCTCCTATTTCTTCTGATGCTGCTCGATGTAGTCGTAGAGGTCATTGAAAGTCTGAATCTTACGGAGGTCCTCTGTGGGGATCTTGATGCCGTACTCCGACTGGATGACAGCCACGAGGTCCACGAGGCTCAGCGAGTCGAGGTTCAGTGTGTCATAGACCTTCGCATTGGGATCGAAGTTGCTGTTCTCTGTCTCGAACTCCTCTGCGAGGACGCTGTTTACATGCTTGATAATTTCTTCACGTGTCATAATTATTATTATTTTATATTTTTCACCAATATCGTTGAGTTCGTACCACCGAAGCCGAAGCTGTTCTCGAGGAACATGTCGAAAGGCTGCTCGATAGTCTCTGGGATGACGTTGATCTTTGCCGTGTTCTCGTCCGGGTTCTCGAAGTTGATGTTTCCGGCTATGAATCCGTTCTTCATCATCAGCGTCGAATAGATCATCTCACTGGCTCCTGCCATCCACATCTCGTGACCCGTCTGACTCTTCGTCGAGGTCACCGGCACCTTATAGTCGCCGAATACCTGTGCGATAGCGAGGGCCTCAGGACCGTCGCCGGCAGGCGTGGAGGTAGCATGGGCGTTGACATACCCGATCTTACGCAGGTCGTCGAGACCACTGTGCTCAATGCAGAGCTGCAGGGAGCGGGCGGGACCGGCGACATTAGGTGTGGAGATATGATCTCCATTGCCGGAGAAGCCCCAGCTGACGATCTCTGCTAGGATCGGCGCGCCACGCTTCACGGCATGCTCATAGTCTTCGAGAATGACCGTCGCAGCACCACCACCCGGCACGAGGCCGTCTCGGTCGCGGTCGAAGGGACGACTGGCTTTCGTCGGCTCACTCTCACGGATGGAGAAAGCCTGGATGCCGTCAAAGCTCGCAATGCCGTACATATTGTTCTCCTCTGCACCACCACAGATGACATAATCCTGCAGGCCTTGCTGGATGAGCAGGGCGCCGAGGCCGATGGCCTGTGACGACGAGGCACATGCAGCCGATGTCGTGAGGTTGATGCCTTTGAGATGGAAGAGGCAAGCGAGGTTCATCGTGATGTTGGAGTTCATCGACTGGAAGATGGCACCGGAGCCACAAGCCTCCGTGTCCTTAAACTCACGGAACTTATCCATGGCGCGCATTGTAGCCTCAGCCACGGAGTCGTTGCCATAGATGATTCCTACCTCGTGATCGTTGATGAAATCCTGATCCATCTTAGCGTTCTCGAGGGCGGCCTTTGTGGCCATATAAGCATACTGCGCCTCTTCGGGCATGAAGTGGCGCTGGTTACGCTTGACGAAAGGTTTGAGATCCGGCTTCGGCACATTCGTGCACAGACCGGAGCGGAAGCCCGCGTCCTTACGTTCCTGTGAGAAGATCACGCCACTCTTACCTTGATAGAGTGCGTCGCGCACCTCCTCGAGTGTCGTTCCCAGGCAGGACCAGATGCCCATGCCTGTCATCACTACTCTGCGTTTCATAGTATATCTTTATTTTATTGTCTTTGTATAACACCTCCGTCTCTTCACCATCTCGGGCTTGAGCGGTTTCCACTGCGACAGTTCCTTAACGTTTGTCTCCAGCTGTGGGCCCGTCTCCGCATAACGGTAGTCGAGCTCATTATAGAGCGGGATGAGGTCGTCGAAGATGAGCGCATTGACACCGAAACCCTGATAGTCGGGACGTACGGCGATGAGGAGCAGACCGGCGGTGTGCTCATGGTGCCACTTGAGGGCACGGAGGAGCCAGTACCAACCGAAGGGTAACAGCCGACCTTTGGCACGGCGCAAGGCATGCGACAAGCTACCCATCGTCACGGCGATGGAGATGAGCTCACTCTTGTCGTTCTCGATCACCGGCACCATACGGAGGTCGATGAGCGGAACGTACTGCCGGAGATAGTCCATCGACTGTTTCTTGTCGAAACCTGTGAAGCCGAAGAGCGGTGCATAAGCCTGATTGAGCAGGTCGAAGATGCGCTCACCATAACCATTGAAGATCTCTTTTGCTGTGAGCTTGCGCACATGCAGGCCGAAGAGTTCCTTCGAGAGTTTCGCTACACGTGCATATTTAGCCGGCACCTCTGCAGGGATGGCGACACGAATCTGCAGCCAGTCGACCGCTTTCGTGAAGCCAAGCGCCTCCATGTGCTCGGGATAGTAAGGATAATTGTATATCTCCGTCATGGCGCCCAAGTTGTCATAGTCGCTCAGGAGCATACCTTCTTTATCGAAGTCGGTGATGCCAAGCGGGCCTTGGATCGTGTCCATTCCCCGTTCCTTACCCCATGCAGCCACGGCGTCGAGGAGTGCGCGCGACACGTCACGATCGTCGATGAAGTCGATCATGCCGAAACGCACGACATGGTTCTTCCATTTCTCGTTGGCATGCGGGTTGATGATCGCAGTCACCCGACCTACCACTTTCCCGTCTTTGTAAGCGATGAAAGGCTGGAGCTGAACAAACTGCAGGGCTGCATTTTTCTTGGGATTAAACGTATCACGTACATCGGAATGGAGGTCAGGGACATACTGGTGGCAGTCTTTATATAACCAATCCGTAAAGCGGATGAACTCGTTCATCTGCTTGCGACTGGTCACTTTGATCACTTCCACTTTGCCCATCTTTTGCTCCATTAAATTTGAATTTCTCTTCGAGAAGGTATTAAATTCGTGTTACGTTTTATTTCCAACATGCAAAATTACCCAATCTTGGCGAAATAGCCCCTCGCGCAATCGTTAGGTTAAAAACCTTTTTATAACCTTAACAAAACTTTGCTGATAAAAAGAGTTTTCAGACAGCGAAGTAGACATATAGTACACAAACACACCACAAGGCCCCACCCCTGCCCCTCCCCCATCCAGGGGAGGGAGAGATTACTACCGTAGGTAAAGATTGGTATACTGGCCTATTTCCTCTTGAAGCATACTTTCCCCTCCCCTGGATGGGGGAGGGGTAGGGGTGGGGCCGTTAGGTTTCGTAGGGGTAGGGCCGGCAGCTATCATTTTTTCCTTCTTTTCTATGCTTGCGTACTGACTTTTTTATTAACTTTGCAATCAGATTCAAAAAGCATAACAATGACTTATACCATTGAGAAAATCACCACCCTCATCGGCGCACGCCGATATGGTACGGCGGATGCCAACATCGGCTTCCTGCTTACCGACAGCCGTTCTCTGTGTTTCCCAGAGGAGACGTTGTTCTTCGCCATCAAGTCGGAGCGCAACGACGGCCACAAGTATATCCCGGGTCTGTACGACCGCGGCGTTCACAACTTTGTGGTGACGACTGTCCCCGACGACTACGAGAAGCGGTTCCCAGAGGCTAACTTCCTCAAGGTGACGGACACCCTCGAGGCTCTGCAGCGCCTCGCCGAGCGTCACCGCGACGAGTTCGATATCCCTATCGTCGGCATCACGGGCTCCAACGGCAAGACCGTTGTCAAGGAGTGGCTGTACCAAGTGCTCTCTCCCGACTGCTTCGTGACACGCTCGCCGCGTTCCTACAACTCGCAGATCGGTGTGCCTCTGTCGGTATGGCTCATGAACGATGAGACGAAGGTCGGCATCTTCGAGGCAGGTATCAGTCAGCCCGGTGAGATGCTCGCCCTGCGCGACATCATCCAGCCGACGATCGCCGTACTCACGAACCTCGGTGTTGCCCATCAGGAGAACTTCCCCTCGATGGAGGCAAAATGCAGAGAGAAGCTCATTCTCTTCCACGACGCGCCAACGATCGTCTACAACGCTGATGACGACACGGTGAAGAAAGTGGTGGATGAGTCTGACTATAAAGGTGAGAAGCTCTTCTGGTCGCTCAAGGACAAGAAGGCCCCGATGTACATCGACTCAATCAAGAAAGGTGAGACGACAACGACCATCTCCTATATATATAATAATGTTTCGAAGAATGTTGTCGGCAGTTTCACGATTCCGTTCATCGACGACGCCAGCATTGAGGACGCCATCGTCACGGCGCTTGTCGCCCTGCGCCTCGGTGTCGATGCCGACAAGCTCAGTGAGCGCATGAGCAAGCTCGAGCCCGTCGCTATGCGTCTCGAGGTCAAGGAAGGCCGTCACGGCTGCACGCTCATCAACGACTCGTACAACTCTGATATCAACTCGCTCGACATCGCCCTCGACTTCATGAACCGCCGTCCCGACCACAAAGGTCGTCGCCGCACGCTCATCCTCAGCGATATTCAGCAGAGCGGCATGGCTCCCGCTGACCTTTACCGTGAGGTGAGTCGTCTGGCTAAGGAGCGTGGCGTGGAGAAGTTTATCGGCATCGGCCCTATCATCTCCGCCAATGCCAATCTCATCGACATCAATGAGAAGTTCTTCTTCAACAGTGTCAGTTCGTTCCTCGACTCGACCGTCTTCCGCACGCTGCGCGACGAGGTCATCCTCATCAAGGGTGCTCGCCAGTTCGGCTTCGACCAGATCACGGACCAACTCGTGGAGAAAGTGCATGAGACCGTGCTGGAGGTTAACCTCAACGCTGTCGTGGCAAACCTCAACTACTACCGTTCGTTCATGAAACCCGAGACAAAGCTCGTGTGCATGATCAAGGCCGATGCCTACGGTGCTGGCAGTGTGGAGATCGCCAAGACGCTGCAGGACCATCGTGTGGACTACCTCGCCGTGGCTGTTGCTGATGAAGGTGCTACACTGCGCCGCAACGGCATCACATCGAACATCATGATCATGAACCCGGAGATGTCGGCCTTCAAGACGATGTTCGACTACGACCTCGAACCGGAGGTATACTCCTTCCGCCTCCTCGATGCCCTCGTCAAGGCCGCTGAGAAAGAAGGTATCACGGGCTGGCCTGTCCATATCAAACTCGACACGGGTATGCACCGCCTCGGCTTCGACCCGGAGAAAGACATGGAGAAGCTCATCGATAGACTGAAACATCAGAACGCTGTCATCCCGCGCTCCGTGTTCTCTCACTTCGTGGGCTCAGACGACGACAAGTTCGACGACTTCTCTGCTCATCAGTTCGCCCTCTTCGACAAGGGCAGCAAGCAGTTGCAGGCCGCCTTCGACCATAAGATCATCCGGCATATCGACAACTCAGCCGGTATCGAACACTTCCCCGAGCGTCAGCTCGACATGTGCCGTCTCGGCCTCGGTCTCTATGGCATCGACAGTCGCAACAACCACATTATAAATAATGTGTCAACCCTGAAGACGACCATCCTGCAGTTGCGTAACGTTCCTGCCGGCGACACAGTGGGCTACAGCCGCAAGGGTAAGATCGACCACGACAGTGTCATTGCCGCTATCCCTATCGGCTATGCTGACGGTCTGAACCGTCACCTCGGCAACCGCCACTGCTACTGCCTCGTCAATGGTAAGAAAGCCGAGTATGTCGGTAACATCTGTATGGATGTAGCCATGATCGATGTCACCGGCATCCCCTGCAAGGAGGGTGACAGTGTAGAGATCTTCGGTGACCATCTGCCCGTGACCGTCCTCTCCGATGCTCTCGACACCATCCCATATGAGGTGCTGACGGGGATCAGCAACAGGGTGAAGAGGGTGTACTTTCAGGATTAATTGACGGCCCCGAAGACGCCGAAGGCCCAGACGGCCCCACCCCCGCCCCTCCCCCATCCAGGGGAGGGGAAGATATGCTTCAAGAGGTGATGATTTCGTAACGATAAACTAATACCATTAAGGGACGGCCATCAGACCATCCCTTAATGGTATCAATCCTGTGATGCTAATATGTCCTACGGTAGTATCTGTCCCCTCCCCTGGATGGGGGAGGGGCGGGGGTGGGGCCGTCGGGAGTGGGGCCAGTAGGTCTATTTGAGGCTCCTAACTGCTTTTTCTAACTGTTCATCCACCCCTTTCTCATAATCTTCCGGCGTGTTATAGACAATGATGTCGGGGTTGAGTTGCTTGTTCTCAAAGAACTTACCATCCATACCCTCGTTGCCGACCTGTGGGATACCGAAGATCATACCATTCATCATCGTCTCCCACCATACTGCCGTCATCGTGCCGGCGACAGGCGCACCGACGAGTTTGCCGATGCCAAGCGTCTTATAGACAGCCGGGAAGCCATGACCATTACTGTAATCATCCTCACAGATCATCACACACGACGGTTTCACCCATTTGTTCCACGGGTCGTAACCGATATATTTGCCATGCGCAATGAACTTCGCGTACTGCTTGCCGGAGAGCAAGGTACAGAGGTCATCGTGGAGCCAGCCGCCACCGTTATGACGCTCGTCGACGATGACGGCTTTCTTCATGCGCATCGAGTCGGAGAGAAGTTCACTGAACACCGTGCGGAAACTCTCACTGTCCATCGCCTTGACATGGACGTAGCCGATGGTACCGTGCGACAGCGAGTCGACCATGTGGCGGTTACGGTCCACCCAACGGCGGTAGAGCAGTTGCGACTGTGCCGAACGGCTGATGGCACGGATGACGACATCGAAGTGTTTCTTCTTCGCTGGGTCGTAGACGCTGACATGCATCATCTTACCAGCCTTACCGTCGAGGAGCGGTGTGTAGTCGGAGTCTTTCAAGATCTTCTGACCATCAATGGCCTCGATGATGTCACCTTTCTTCACACCCGTGTCACGCACGGAGAAAGGACCGCGGTTGATGACCTCCTGGATCTTCAGGCCGTCACCCTGATAACTGTCATCGAAGAACAGGCCGAGGGCAGCCGTAGAGAGTGTCGGACCGGCGGGGTAGTAACGGGCACCGGTATGCGAGCCGTTAAGCTCACCGAGCATCTCCGAGAGCATGTCGCGGAAATCGTAGTTGTTGTTGATATACGGTAGGAACTTCGCATAAGTTTTCTTGTATCCGTCCCAGTCGACACCATGGAGCTTCGGGTCATAGAACTTATCCTTGACCTGCTGCCAGACATGGTTGAAGATGTAAGTACGCTCCGCGTAAGGACGGTAATTGAAATTAGCCTCGAAGTTGATGCTCTTCTGCGCTTTGCTGGCAAGGTTGATCTGTTTGATGCCGTTGTTATAAACATAGAGGTTTTTGAAGTTCTTGTCCGGCTCCAATCCGTAGCCCACGCTCTTCATCACGATCTCCGTCTTGTTCTCTACGAGGTCGTGTTTCCACAGGTCGTAGCCACCCTCAAAACGCGCTTCGTAATAGAGCGTGTCGCCACCGGGCGAGAGAACAGCATCGCCTAAGTGAGACGAGTTGACCGTGAGGCGGATGACTCGGTCGCGACAGTTGGCAAGGTCGAACTTCAACGGTTTGACCGCCTTACTCTTATCTTCCGTCTTCTCCGCTGCTCTGTTCTTCTTCGTGTTCCATTTACGGAACTTGATGACGGGTTCTTTCTTCTTGGCCACTGTATCTGCGTCATTCTTCTTGTGCGCCTCATCATAAAGCGCCCGTTCTTCCTTGTTCATGCGGAAACGCTCATAGGCATCGAGGTCGAAGAACATGATGTAAGCATCATCCTCCGCACCCCAACTGCCATGACTGCGGTAGCCGGCGCGGTCACTCGTGAACACCATAGCCTTGCCACCGAGTGCCCACTGACCGTTAGAGTCGTTATATCCACTGTTCGTCAGGTTCGTGATCTTCTGACTGCCGTCGGCGGGGACGAGGGCGATGTCACTGTTGTTCCATCCGCCCGTGCCGATATAGTTCGACAGCAGCCATTTGCTATCCGGGCTCCATTTGAACCACAGGTCTCCATCCTGATAACTGTACTGATACTTGCCATCCATGAGCTGGCGTACGGCCTTCGTCTTCACATCCACGGCTTTCAGTGTGCCACGGTCCTCGATATACGCCACGCTCTTGCCGTCGGGACTGTAAGCCGGCTGCATGTCGACGAGGCTCGACTTGACGAGTTGTTCCTCCTTCAGTTGGGTGGCATAGGTGAACTGTTTCTCATCTTTCTTCACGATGGAGGTCTGATAGATCTGCCACAATCCACCGCGCTCTGAGGCATAGACGAGGCTGCGACCATCGGGCGAGAAGCTGACGTTACGCTCCTGCTCCGGCGTGTCCGTTATCTGCTTCGTCGTAGTGTAGTCGACCGACGTGACATAGATGTCACCGTGGACGATGAATGCGATCTCCTTGCCAGAAGGTGAGACGCTGAACTCCGTCGCTCCACTCCGCAGCACCTGGCGCTGGAGCCTGTCACTGCCGTCATCGGCAACGACGGAGACGTTGAGTTTCACGGGCTCGCTGCCCTCCTTCAACGTATAGATCTCACCGTCGTAACCATAGCACAGCGTGCCGTCAGAAGCTCGCGTGAGGAAACGAACGGGGTTGCCTTTGTAATGCGTAAGTTGCGTCTTCGCTGTCTCACCGATGCGACGGCGGTAGACATTGAACGTGCCGTCTTCCTCGCTCAGATAATAATAGGTATCGGCATCGGTGCCCCAGACAGGCGTGCGATCCTCGCCTGCGAAATCAGTGAGTTTCGTGTATGTGCCGTTCTTATAAAGCCAGATATCACGACAGATCGGTGACTGGTGGTGTTTACGGAACGGATCCTCGTAACCTTTCTGGTCATGGTATAGGATAGCACCATCCTTGCCGACACTGATGTCCTGCATCGTGATGTCGGAGAAGAGGTGCATGCGACCGCCATGGGTACTGACCTCATAGACCTGCGGGAAGGAGCTGCTGGCAAAGATGATGCTCGTCGCCTTTGGCATGATGGAAGCACGCAGCAGGATCGTGGAGTCGTTCTTCCACGCCATCGGATACTCGTCACCACTGTCTGTCGTCAGGCGGCGCGGCACACCACCTTCACGGCCAACGACATAGACATCCATGCTGCCTTCACGCGACGAGGCGAAGGCGAGTTGGCGGGAGTCGGGGCTCCACACGGGGTTAGCCTCATAGGCGGGACTACTCGTTATCTGCCGTGCCTGTCCGCCTTTCACGGGCACGGTCCAGATGTCTCCTTTATAAGAGAACGCCACCATCGTACCATCGGGTGAGATGGCGGGATAGCGCATCCACAAAGGGGAGGATTGGGCCATCGCAGCTACTACTGTTATCTGCGTTACCACACCTAACATAAATTTCTTCATATATTCTTGTTTATCAATTATTTTATATTTGCATCAACCTATGTTTTTATTCTGCATCGGCTTTTCACGACTTTACACGACATACCAACGCCTCTCTTCGACACTTTCGATAATAGGGTATACGGATACGTTCATCCTGATGATTATTTTCACACGGATTTTAAAGATCTTAAAGATGGCTACGCTATTCGCTACGCGGTGATGCAGGACGGTAAGTGTAGCCGCAAAGCGGCGTAACAATCTTTATAATCTTTAAAATCCGTGTGAGAAAAATCCGTGTGAGCGTTCTCGCTATCGCTCGTTTCAGGCTAAGTCGTGATGAGTCGTGAAAAGTCGATGCCTAAACATTCACACGATGCCGTAATAGCCAATGCTTTACTCTATTTGCTCCACAAAATGGGAAAGAGAAATTTTAAGACGATGGTATGGCTCCGAATTGAAGAAGCCGGTGTTTTTCTTCAGCATCGGGATGACATCCTCGATGGAGTTGTTGTAACACGAGAGCTCGTTCCGGCGTTGCGTGCCATGCACGCTCTGTCGGGAGATCTCTGCCTGCCGTTGCCGGATGAGCTTGTCGCAGACGCGCGTCATCATCGGCACGACGACCTTGTCGAAGAGATGATGTCCCTGGATATAGAGATAGGTCGTCTCCGGTGTCACACCGAGCTCACGCAGGCTCTGCTCCACCTGATTGTAGCTCTCTGCTGCGTTGGGGTTGTGCCGGCGCAGTTGCTCGCAGCGTTTGTTCACTTTGTTTCGCACCTGGGCAATAGTACGATAAGCGTCATTCATGGAGAAGTTGCCCGTCTCGATGATGCGCAGGAAGTCCGTCATCGTGAACTGTCCGTATTTTCCCGTGCGATAGTACCAGATGTTCCACACGAAGAGCGGATAGATAGCGCGCGAGAACTCCTCAAGGTACTGCTGCATGTCGAAGATGACATGGTCGTTGAGCGTCACTGCCACACAGACATCGTGGAGCGAGGGCGCATAACACTGCATGTTCTCGATGGCGTAGGCGTAGGTGTGGAAGACGTACGGACTGCTAAGAATCTGCCGCGATGTCTCCGAGGCTCCCTGGATGAGGTAGTCGTAGTCGGCATCGACACAGGCGATGAGCCACTGTCCCGTCTTGCCATGGAGGGCACTCATGAGTGCTGCTTTCTTGCCGCGCTCGAGCGTGTTCTCCCGCGTGGGGAGCATGATCTCAAAATAGAACTGATCAGTCTCAAACTGACTGAGGATAGAGCGCCAGAAGAACACGTCGTCGTAGCTCTCCACATAAGCGACGATCTTCTTCCGCTGCTTCTTCGGGTTCAGCCAGTTGGCCGCCTCGAGATAAGAGGACGTGAGATTATCCTTGAGCCGTTTCATAACAATCGAATGATTAAGAAACCATTACTTCACGGTGATATCCGACACCTCCGTGACCTTATCCATCCATCCGTTCATGATGACAGCGGGCGAATGGGTCGTGAGGATGATCTGCACGTTCGGGTTGAGCTCAAGGATGAGGTCGATGAGTTTCTTCTGCCATTCGATATGGAGACTCACCTCCGGCTCATCCATGAAGAGGACATAGGGTTTGTTGTCTTCGATGAGTACCGTGAGGAGGATGGCGAGGATCTGCTTCTCACCACTCGACAGCTGGTAAGGGACGAGCGTCTCACCCATCTGCGTGAAACTGATCTCGTTGTCGGTGCGCACGATCTTCTTTCCCGTGTCGGCGAAAAGCGAATCCATGATATCCTGAAACTTCTTCTTTGGCTCGGACAGTTTCTGAGCCTCCTCAGCTGCCGTGGGCCCGCCTTGCTGCAAAACGGCGATCATGCGGTTACCGATGTTCACCTGATAGTCGAGGTATTTCCGCTGGAGCTTGTAGAGCTGCCAGTCGAGCTCCGTGGCGAGCGACATATTGAGTTGCGACACCATCTCCGCATTGATGAGCGGGCGGTCAAAGGACCGGATGATGTCAAAGCGCAGCCAGTTGGCATCCTCGGGATAGACCTTCAGATGCACGCCTTTGAGCAGGTGCGACGGGAACTCGCCCCCGGCAGAGAGGCCTTTCACCACTTTATTGATGATCGTCGACTTGCCCACGCCGTTGACACCACTGAGGATGTTGACACGGCGGTCAAGATTCCATAGGATATGCTTCCGGCCGCTCCAGAGAGCGTCGATCTCTATCTGTGTGATATAGTCAGCGTATTTCTGCATAGTCTGTAAGTATAGAAGGTTTATAAGGCAAAAATAATAAAATAATGTGATAAGTTGCTCAGTAAGATGAATAAATTGTTACCTTTGCAACGTTTTTTAGGAAATAATAGACCTTTTCATAGAAATTGTACTCATGGGTAACAATAAACCACTGCAAGCTCATCTGAGCCTGCTTTCTGCAGAGATCTTCTGGGGTCTCCTCGCTCCTATCGGCAAGGATGCGATGCTCCATGGCATCGATAATATCACGCTTGTATCGTTCCGTGTCACAGGTGCTGCCTTACTCTTCTGGATTGCGTCACTGTTTGTCAAGGAACGCATGCCGTGGCGTCATGTCCTCTTCATGGCCGGCGCAGCCCTGCTCGGCGTGGTCTTCAACCAATGTCTCTACACCTTCGGCCTGAGCTATACGTCGCCCGTCAACGCGAGTATCGTGACGACGTCCATGCCGATCTTTGCCATGGTGCTGTCGTTCTTCATCCTCCGCGAGCCGTTGACCTGGATGAAGGTTGGCGGTGTACTCATCGGCTGCATCGGCGCCATCTCCCTCATTCTCTCGAGTGCGCACAGCGGCGGCAAGACCGGAAATATTTGGGGCGACCTGATGTGCATGGGAGCCCAGTTGTCGTTCGCCCTCTATCTCACGATTTTCAACCCGCTTATCCGCAAATATAATGTCGTGACGGTGAACAAATGGATGTTCACATGGTCGTGCATCTTCCTTCTGCCGTTCACAGGCAGTCATGTGGCACAATTGCCCGTTGCCGTCATCGCCTCTAAGACTTGGGTAGAGGTGTTCTATGTCGTGGTCTTCGGCACGTTCCTCAGTTACCTCTTGGCCGTCGTCGGTCAGCGGGTGCTGCGTCCCACCGTGGTGAGTGTATACAACTACGTGCAGCCCGTAGTGTCGGTCATCGTGAGTGTCCTCACAGGTCTTAGCATTTTCACCGTTCCCCAGGGCATTGCCGTCATCTTCATCTTCTCCGGTGTCTGGCTCGTAATAAAGTCGAAGTCGAAGAGAGACATTGAGAAGGAGAAATAATCACATCGTTTCCTTGTTAACTCATAATGATTTTATATTTCACACGGATCCTAAAGATCTTAAAGATTTTGCTACGCTGCTTTGCAGCTACGCGGTATCTCTGCATCGGCTTTTCACGACTTTTCACGACTGTCGGCTTCGCCGATGACGCGGGGAGATTGGTGCTGCACAACCTCGAAGAGGTTGAACTCGATTAGCCCCAGGTGAGGAGCGCAGCGACGTAACCTGGGGGTTAGACCAGGTGGGTGTGCGTTGCAATCCGGCCTCGGAGAGGGCGAACCTTTCTCACACGGATCTTTTGTTCTCACACGGATCCTAAAGATCTTAAAGATGTCGGCTTCACCGATGACAAGGGGATGCTAAAAACAATAGAGCACCCACAAGGGGTGCCCCTACGGTGGGGAATGATACTACCGTGTAGCCGCAAAGCGGCGTAACAATCTTTAAGATCTTTAAGATCCGTGTGAGAAAAATCCGTATGAAAGTATTTCGTGTGAAAAAGTTCTACTCAGCCACGAGATTCATCTGGCACTCGTCACAACGGAAGTCGAGGCGGAAGCCGCGGCCATCGCCGAGACGGAGATGTAACGGCTCGTGCCATGTCGGCTTCTTGCCCCCGCGCCGCACACAGAAGCCAAGCTCGTAACGGATACAGTAACGGCACTGCATGACGACAGGGTCCTTAGGCTCCTTCGTCTCCAAGGCCGGAGCGACATCTTTCACACCATGCTGTTCGTAGAATGCGCGTGCCGCATGGTTCGACACATTATATAAATAAGGATGCTTCTTATATTCCGACGTCCAGTATTCAGCCGGCGCACCATCGACATGATTATCATGGCCCGTCTCCTTATTTATAATATATTCTTGCAACGCCTTCGGATAAGCGTCGACAGCATCGCGACGCAACTGCGCCAGGACACTTGAAGGGATGAAGAGCCCCTTGGCGCTTTCCTCAATATTGATCTCAGCAGCTTCGAAGACCGTACCGCCGAGCTTCGAGAGTTGCTTGCGGATATTCTCCTCCTGCGGACGGTTCGCCGGCTGATGGGCAAAGACCGTGTCGGCTGACCACGACAACGCCTTCTGCTCCCCGGTCGCTATTGTCATTGTCAAGCGGAAGCCGTCCTCCGTCGTGCCGAACGTCATCGTGACAGGCATCGTGCGGTGTGCCGTGTCGCCGGCAAGCGTCTTCTCGAAAGCCACATCGTTGTTACGGTAGAGCGACATGCCACGCCGGAGGTTATGCGGCATGTGGAACGGATAGAGCCAGTTGCCCTCTACCCTATTGACACGGAAGCCTTCGAGGAGCTCACCCTCTGCTCCCTCCGTCTTGTCCTTGATGAAACACAGGCCGTCGCCATTGGCGAAAGCTGCCGTGCCCGTGACATGAAGGGCATCGCGGCGCACATCTTTCACCGTCCCGACAAACTCGCCCAAGGCTTTCGGCGTCACCATCGTCGGCAGGTCGTGCGTGCGCCCTTTGAGGAAATAATGGGTGTAGCCACGGTTGAACGTCTTGTTGAGGTCCGGCTGGAAATGATACTCCACCCTGCCCCACGACGCACGCCGATAGTCGGCCTTACGGCGGCGGATGACCTGGTCAAGACGTTGTGAGTAAGCCGAAACGACATTCTTCACGTAGTCGACATCTTTCAGCCGGCCTTCAATCTTAAACGACGAGGCACCGGCATCGGCAAGCTGCTCCAAGGCGTCGATCTGACTCATGTCTTTCATCGACAGGAGGTAGCGGTCGCTGACGATCGTCTTGCCGTCGGCATCGATGAGGTCGTATTTCATGCGGCACACCTGTGCACATTCGCCACGGTTCGCTGAGCGGCCGAAGAGATGCTGGGAGGCATAGCACTGGCCCGAGTAGCTCACACAGAGGGCGCCATGGACAAAGACCTCAAGTTCCACGTCGGGCACCGCCTCATGGATGGCACGGATCTCGTCGAGCGAGAGCTCGCGCGCCAGGACGGCACGTGTGAAGCCGAGGCTGCGGAGCCACCGTACCTTCTCCACCGTGCGGTTGTCCATCTGCGTCGAGGCATGGAGAACAGGCGCATGACCAACCTTCTGCAGCGCCACGCGCCGCATCTCAAGTGTCGCCATGTCTTGCACAAGCAAAGCATCGACACCAATCTCAGCGAGACGCGTGATAAGATCCTGTGTGGCGTCGAGCTCATCCTCATAGATGATCGTGTTGACGGTGACATAGACCTTCGCACCGAACAGATGGGCATAGTCGCAGAGCTGCCTGATGTCCTCTACACTGTTGCCTGCAGAGGCACGGGCACCGAAATGGTCGGCACCGATATACACGGCATCAGCGCCATGACGAATGGCAGCCAGTCCGCATTCAAGGTTCTTGGCTGGAGCAAGAAGTTCGAGAGTACGCATGAAAGATTGGAAAATGAAAGAATGAGAACCTTATTCGTTGAACCCTTCTGTGATCTGACAGATCTTCACGATGACATCGACGGCTTTCTGCATGACCTGGATAGAGACGAACTCATAGGGGCCATGGAAGTTGACACCACCGGCAAAGATATTCGGACAAGGCAGACCACGGAACGAGAGCTGCGCACCGTCCGTGCCGCCACGGATAGGCTCAACCTTCGGCTTGACACCACACTCCTGCATGGCCTTGAGCACGATGTCAATGACATACATGTTCGGGTCGATCTTCTCCTTCATGTTATAGTATTGGTCCTTGATCTCAATAGTGACCGTGCCTTCACCATATTTCTCGTTCATCTCCTTGGCGATATCCTCCATGAAGTCCTTGCGCTGCTCAAACTTCTTACGGTCGTGGTCGCGGATGATATAAGAGAGTTTGGCCTCCTCACAGTGACTGTTGATAGACAACAGATGATAGAAGCCCTGATAGCCTTCCGTCGTCTCAGGAATGTCTGTTTCGGGGATATGATTGTTGAACTCGCAAGCCAGACGGGAGGCGTTGACCATCTTACCTTTGGCATATCCCGTGTGCACGCTGACACCTTTGATCATCACCTTCGCAGCAGCCGCATTGAAGTTCTCATACTCCAGGTCGCCGATGTCGCCACCGTCCATGGTGTAGGCCCACTGACAGCCGAACTTCTCCACGTCGAAGTGATGGGCACCCATGCCGATCTCCTCGTCGGGGTTGAAGCCTACGCGGATATCACCGTGCTTGATCTCAGGATGGTCGCGGAGGTAGCACATAGCCTGCACGATCTCAGCCACGCCAGCCTTGTCGTCGGCACCGAGGAGCGTCGTACCGTCGGTGACGATCAGATCCTCACCTTTATGTTCCAATAGCTCCGGGAACTTCTTCGGGGAAGAGACGATGCCCGGAGAGAGCACAATGTCGCCACCATCATAGTTCTTCACGATGCGTGCCTTGATATTCGCACCACTGGCGTCAAGCGCCGTGTCGTAGTGAGAGATGAAGCCGATGATCGGAGCATCCTTTTTCGTGTTGCCGGGAAGCGTGGCATAGATATAACCCATGTCGTCCATCTCCACATCCTCAAGACCTTCATGCTCAAGCTCTTCTTTCAGATACTTGGCGAAGATAAGCTGTTTCGAGGTACTGGGGACAGTCTCCGAGTCTTCGGCTGACTGTGTGTCAAATTTTGTGTAATTGATGAATCGTTCTACTAAATCCATATATTTGTTTAATTGTTTTTGTGTATAAGTCGCTAAGTATTACTTTACTTTGCAAAGATAAGAAGAATATTTGAATATAGGATGAGAAGTGGAACAAATTATTACCTCCACATTGGCCCAAGCTATATAGGCAATTGACTTACATCAATTAATACTTAATATTGCATAATAATTCGATAAATATTTGGAGGCTACCGCTTTTCTTCGTACCTTTGCAGTCGCAAATCAGAAATGAGGCGCAAACAACATTGGTTTACATCGCGGAGTGGAGCAGTTGGTAGCTCGCCAGGCTCATAACCTGGAGGTCGCACGTTCGAGTCCTGCCTCCGCAACAACAAGCGTCCGAAGTCGTTGACATCAACACTTCGGACGCTTTTTTATTTTATGTGTTTCCTGATAATAGTATAAAGCCCATAACACAGTGCACCGATAAACAACAAGGAATAATAGAGTATTACAAATATTATTCCCATTATCACAATAAAGGTACCGATTACTAAGAACTCTGTCAGCATACTTTTTTCGTTAGTTCTTTGATTTCATTGCAAAGCTAAATATTTTCCCGCACACCTGCAAATATTTCAACCGCTATAATTTACGAAGAGGTAAAAGAGCCGCCGACACATCGCGTGCCGACGGCTCAGAGTTCTTTCACAAAAATGAGATGCTTACATGAAGCATTCAATATCTTAGTAAACACTTATGTTCTCCATCTTATGAGCTAAAGATCTTATTCCGTCAACGATTTGAGCCTTCCTCTCAGGACTCGGCTTCCTTACGCCTACAGCATATTGCCGCATAACAGCTGGGCTCACCCCGATCTCTCTTGATATGCCAGCAACGTTGATAAAGTCGTAATAGTTGAACAATGAGCCAACATCGAAAGAGTAGTGTATCTCAATATTGGGAACCTCAATACCATCTTCCTTCAGATCTGTTTCAGCATCTTTCCATCCGCTGAGCATGTCGGCAATGGCAGCACGTGCTGAGTTGCCTTGCCCGAGGACGCTCGTTTTGACACAGTCTATCTTCATACGACAGGAGAAGTTCTTTTCTCCTGGTTCACGTTCTACTTTTGCTATCACTTTTTTCATATTCTTGCCCTTTAAAAAAGCTCTTCCACAACCGTTACCCATTCAGAAGAGTAACCGCCCGCATCTTTGACGGGCGGCCCTCCTTTTACTTGTTCAAGAGATCTTTAAGAATCGACTTTGCTGTCGGCTCTTTGATTTCTTTGCTTCCGTGCCTCGGGATCACGGCTCTGGCTCCCGTCTTCGGGTTGATCCAGATGTCGTGAGACGCACCGTGCTTCTTCAAAAGGCATCCCGCCTTTGTAAGCTTCCGAACTAGTTCTGAATGTTTCATGATGTGAAAGAACTTTTGTCGTATTGACAGTGCAAAGTTAACAAAAAAGTTAGCATGCTCCAAACTTTTTGCTAACTTTTTTGTTATCTATATAAAAATTGAGAGCCATCTTTGCTCTCATGCTCTCCTTGAATAGTACCCGTATATATACACGAGGCTAACGACAGAGATGGCAAGCTCGATGAGGCACAGGCCACGGTAGTCGAGCCACTGACCGATGCCGCCACTGAGCACAGACGTCAGGGCACCGCTCAGATGCACGAGGACGAGCTGGATGGTGAAGTCGGTGCCTTCGCGACCGGGCCTCACACTGTCCATGGCCGTGGTATAGAGCGTCACGGCAGCACATGCCTCCACGAAGCGGATAAGGACGATGCCGATGAGCACCAAGGTAAGGGTAGGTGTGGTGTAAGTGATGAATAGGAAATAGGCTGGTACAAGGATGGCGAGGACGGCGACGATGCGCTGGGCCACTCGCGTGCCTAAGCGTTTGACCCACCGACCGGCTAAGGCCGCCATGACGAAAGCTACCGATGTGCCGATGATGCCGTTGTAGAGTCCTATCTCCTTCATGTTGTACCCCATATCCACCATCCATGGCTTGAGCATCGACATGATGCCATCGAAGCCTGCGAAGAAGAGGAAAAGGAAGATGACCTGTGGCAGGATATGCTTCTGCGTGAAGAAATGCCAGAAGTCGGACACTGTCGCGCGTTTCTTCTTGTGTTCCTCGTTGACGATGATATGCTTATCGAGCGCCACGGGAAGGATGAGGAGCAGGGCACAGAATCCTAATACCGGCACGACGGTATGCCAGCCATATCTGTGCAGCACCATAATGAGGATGCCGCCGCCTAAGAGACGCCCGGTATAGCGTCCCATCGACTTCATCGACGTCACGGCACTGTGGTCGCCGCGCCGAAAAGCGTTGACGGCGAGCGTATCGCTCGTCACGTTCTGTACGGAGGCGGCGAAGGTGGAGAGCAGCACGAGGGCGACGATGAGCGTCAGGTTCTTTGCCACATCGAGGAGACCGACGAGGAAGATGGCGGCAGCAAAGACGGTCTCTGTTGCGATGATCAGTTTCTTGAAGTCGCCGACAGTGACGCAGTGGCGGTCGATGAGCGGTGCCCACAGAAACTTGATCGACCACGGCAGACGCGTCAGACTCAGTAGTCCGATGGTCGCCAGTCCGATGCCATGCTGCCTCAGTGTCACCTGCAGGGCCGTCATGATGAACGTGGCGGGTATGGCGCGGGCGAGATAGAGACAGAAGAATGTTGAGAGGTTGATGGTCTTGTTGTTCATTGTTTAGAATTCGACGCTGAGGGTTGTACCGATAGTGAAGGGCTTGCCTTTCTGAGCGTAGGTACCGGTGGATACCGTCATCACGTTGGCAAGATAATCGGTGGAAGTCAGGTTCTTCGCCCATACGCTCCATGTGAAGAGGCTCTTCGTGAACGCTACCTTGGCATTGGCCACAGCATAGAACGGCTGCTTGACGACATTGTCTTCAGCCCAGTAGATCTTGCCGAGGGCATTGACGTTGAAGTTGACCATCAGTTTGTCGAGCCATCCGAGGTGCTCCTTTGTGTAGTTAGCATTGAAGCCGAGTGTGTTCTGCGGCACCATCGGCAGGCGGTTACCGGTATAGTCGAGCTTGTCGCTCTTATGATAGGACAGGAAGCGGGCATAAGTGTAGCCATAGTTCAGACTCAGATCCAGACCTTGGACAGGTCGTGCGTTAAGGCTCAGCTCCGCACCTTTACTGTCAGCATGTCCGGCATTCGTCGTGATCGTACCGATGCCAACATAAGTATAGGTGAGCTGCATGTGCTTCCAGTCGATATAATAGAGGTCGGCATCGAGGGTCAGCTTGTCGCCGATGAGGTTCAGATGCGTGCCCACCTCGTAGTTCCAACTGTATTCTGGGTCATATTTCTGCTCATCCTCTGAAGCAATGCTGCGGTTGAATCCACCGGCTTTATACCCACGCGAGACTGTTGCATAATATTTGTTGCCCGCGGTAGTGAGATACTGTACGGCGAACTTCGGCGTGAGCTGTCTCGAGTCAAGTGTCTTGTCGAAGTCGTTGGTCTGCTTTGTCGTCCCTGTCTTCTCACTGTAAGAGAACCGTGTGTAGCGGCTGTGTGTATGCTCATAGTCGAAGCGCAGGCCGGCAGCGAGCGACAGGCCGCGCCAGACATTATAACTACTCTGATGGTAGATAGCGAAGCTCGATGTCGGCTCATGATAGAAAGCGAGACTTCCCGACTCCGTGGACGGCTTGTTGTTGTTTGTCGCACGCTTCGTATGCTCATACATACCGAAGACGCCCGTCACCCATTGGTAGCGGCTGTCCGTGTTCGACTTAGCCGTCAGTTCCTCGGAAACGACGCTCTGATGGCGGTCACCTAAGAGATAGGTCTTGTCGGCTTCTGTGTAGTCCTGGTCCACATACTGGTGACTCTTGAGATATTGGTAGGACGTATGGCTCGACAGCGTGAATCCTTTGCCTGTATATTCTGCTGCGAGGGCACTCGTCGAGACCAGTCGGCGGAAGCCGCTCGGCCGGTTATAGTCAATGTCAGAAAGTGTCTTAGCGTCGGTGTCGTAAGGAGAGTAGCTGTAGCCACCCTGGTCGCTGTAAGCCAGTCGGCTCGTGAGGCTCAGTGCCCAACGCTCGGCAGGGTGCCAGAAAAATCCGACGTGCTCCTCCGTCTCATCCATCTGATCTGTGTGCTTCCCGTCATATTTATTCTTGAAGTAGCCGCCGGCATGATGATAGGTAGCACCCGCCGTGAGGCCGAAGGTTTTGCTCAGCAGATAGCTTGCCGATCCAGATGTACGGAAATCGTTGTAGTTGCCATAGCCCACATTGATTTTCGTCCCTTGCCAGTCGAATGGCGTCAGGGTATGGATGTTGATGAGACCTCCGAGCGAGTTGCGACCGAAGAGCGTGCCCTGGGGACCGCGCAGCACCTCGATGGAGGCGATGTCTGACAGGTCTGTCTCAAAGGTGATAGGCTCATAATAAGGCACGCCGTCGACATAGAAAGCAGCGGCTGTGCCATCCGACTTGATACCCACACCGCGGATGTAGATAGGAGCGGTGGTACGGGGTCCGTAATCGGGCATGAAGAAGTTGGGGATGACAGCCGACAGTTCCTTGATGCTGTTGGTCTCGGTGTTTACAATCTGATTCCTGCCAATGATGGTGCCACTGACAGGCACGAGGTTGTGCTTGTTGACTCGGAAATCCTGAATGACGACACCCTGCAGTGTGATGGTAGAGTCTACTTTCTCCGTGTTGCTTTTCTCCAGGTCGGCATTCACTGCCAACAGAGGAGCGGGAAAGAAAAGGAATGCAAATGGTAAATATACTTTCATAGATGATAATTTTGGCCTCTCCCCGGCCCTCCCCCGTAGGGAGGGATAGCAATACCGGGAAAGGGGTCCTTTGTGTTATTAATTGGCGGGAATCTCCCTTCCTACGGGGGAGGAAGAGCAATACCGGGAAAAGGGTTCTTTGTGTTATTATTTGGTGGAAATCTCCCTCCCTACGGGGGAGGGCTGGGGAGAGGCCTAACTGAACGTTCCGAACAGATAATCGCTGGTCAACTGTTCCTTGGGGTTGTGGAAGATGTCGTAGGCCTTGCCTTGCTCAATGATCTTGCCTTCATACAAGAAGATGACATAGTCGGCAATACGCATGGCTTGCTGCAAGGTATGGGTGACCATGATGACGGTATAACGGCCTTTGAAACTCGTGAAAAGATCTTCTATCTTCTTGCTTGAAGGTGGGTCGAGCGCACTCGTAGCCTCATCGGCAAGGATGACGTTGGGTTCCACTGCCAAGCTGCGTGCCAGACAGAGACGTTGCTGCTGACCACCACTGAGTGCTGTTGCTGGATCGTGGAGGCGGTCCTTCACCTCATCCCACAAGCCTGTCGACTGGAGATAATGCTCTACGATGAGGCTTAGTTTCCGTTTATTATGGATGCCATGGATGCGACAGCCGTAAGCCACATTGTCGAAGATGTTCATCGGCAGCGGACACGGGCGCTGAGGCACGAGGCCGATGTAGCGGCGGAGTTCGGTCAGTTCCTTGCCACTGGCATTGAGAATATTCTGACCGCCTAACCGGATCTCTCCATCGACTTTTAATCCTTCTGTACCGTCATTGAGCCTATTGATCGTACGAAGCAACGTCGACTTACCACAGCCTGATGGACCGACGATACAGGTCACCTGGTTCTTCGGGATGTGCGTCGTCACTCCTTTAAGAATAGTTGCATTACCGATAGATAGATGAAGGTCATCGATATCCAACTGGGCATCTTCAAGAGTCTGGAACTTCCGGTCAACGCGGAAAGGCTCCTTCGATGTCTTTCTGGATAACACCGATCTCACATTATTATATATGGCATTATGTAACGTTGCTAAACTCATAATCTTTCTTATTTGTTTGCAAAGTTACGATGATAAATTGGTAACAGAAATACCACGAATAGAGTAAATATATCACAAACGTTTGGTATATCCTGCTAATCTGTAACAATAATTACCACAAGTGTGGTATGTCAAATACCTATCATTGACTATTTCGCAAGGCCTAAATTAGTGATAACTTTGCAATCGAATACAGTGCAGGGGCCGTTTCTCCCTCCCTACGGGGGAGGGAAGGGGTGAGACCAATATTTAATAGATATATGGAAAGTAAGAGAGATATGATCCTGGCAGACAACCAGGAACTGACACGATTGGGATTAAAGGCGCTACTGTCGGGGATTGTTGACAGCAGCGTCTCCATCGTGGAAGACAAGGCTGCTTTGATAGAAAAACTCAAGGCGAACAGTCATGTCATTGTGCTTATCGACTTCACGCTTTTCGATTTTGCAGACGAGGACAATCTTCTCATCGTTGTTGAGCGTTTTCCAGACACACGATGGATTCTCATCAGCGATGACCTCAACCAAGCCTCCATCAAGAAGTTTGTCTATGGCTCGAAGCATATCAGCATTGTCTTCAAGGACACTCCTCTTTATATCATACGCGAGGCCGTCAAGGTGACGCTCTCCGGCAGCCGTTATATCTGTCAGCATGCCACAGAGATGTTGATCGCAGCCCAACAGGATGAGCAACAGAGTCCCACAGTCTCTACGCTCACGGCGACAGAGCTCGCTATCCTGACAGCTATCGCCCAAGGTAAGACGACGAAGGAGATAGCGGCAGACCGCAACTCTTCCATTCATACCATCAACACACACCGTAAGAACATCTTTCGCAAGCTTAATGTCAACACAGCCCACGAAGCCGTCAAATATGCGTTCCGTGCGGGGATCATCAATACGGAAGAGTTCTATATATAGGGGCCTCCCCAAGCCCCTCCCAAAGGAGGGGATGTTGATTACTAAAAGAGCCTCCGAGTAGCTGTATAAAGAACCTCTGAAGATCTTCATTAGCAGTTTTCCCGGCGTGTCGTGTATGCAGTCACATAGTGACTGCCGCCCGCGGTTTCTACGGCGTTCTCATCGCGCCACAAATGCGTCGGAATCGCGTCACGTATGCGTCGCGTTTCCGTCCCATATGCGTCGCGTTACCGCCTCATCTGTGGCGCGTTCTTTTTACGCTTTAATATAGGGTTCATCCTTGTTAGAACCTACCATTATACCAAACGTTTGGTATTGTCCGACAAACGTTTGTGATACAGAATACCACTGACGTGGGATTTCACGGATACCTTATTGTTCGTAACTTTGCAACAGATTTAGATATTTAATTAAAACAATAAGGTCGATAATAATATCAATTAAACGATAATAATAAAAATAGAATATCATGGCACAGATTATTGTAAACGACGGAAAACAAGATGTTCAGCTCCCCCTGACGCTCGGTGAGCTCATCAAGATAAACAAGGTGTTTCAACCTGAGATGGTCACCGTCCAGGTCAATGAAGAGTTTGTGGAGCGTGATGTATGGGATCAGACGCAACTCAAAGAAGGTGACCGTGTCGATTTCCTTTATTTCATGGGAGGAGGTGCAGCATGATAGATCTTACTGAATCACAGATAGAGCGTTACAGCCGCCACATCCTTCTTCAGGATGTCGGCTTGGAGGGTCAGGAAAAGATCCTCAACGCCAAGGTCCTCATCATCGGTGCCGGCGGTCTTGGAGCTCCCGCAGCCATGTATCTGGCAGCAGCCGGTGTGGGTACGATAGGTATCGTCGACGGCGATGTCGTTGACCTGAGTAACCTCCAGCGACAGATCATCCACTTCACGAAAGATGTCGGTCGTCCGAAGGTTGAGAGCGCCAAGGAGAAGATGGAAGCTATCAACCCAGACGTGAAGGTCAACGCCATCCAGGAGTTCCTTTACAGCGACAACATCATGGACATCATCAAGGACTACGATTTCATCATCGACGGTACTGACAACTTCCCCGTGAAGTTCTTGATCAATGATGCCTGCGTCAAGGCCGGTAAGGCCTTCAGTCACGGAGGTATCCTCCGTTTCCGCGGTCAGACCTTCACCCATGTCCCCGGTTCCGCTTGTTACCGTTGTATGTTCAAGGAGCCGCCACCAGTAGGTGCCGTGCCGACCTGCTCCCAGGCAGGTGTCTTAGGTGCCATCGCAGGTATGTTGGGAACAATCCAGGCTGCCGAGGCGCTAAAATATATCACGGGTATCGGCCAGTTGCTGACAAACCGCTTGCTGACCTTCGATGCCAAGACGATGGAGTTCCGCACCATCCCCGTCAAGCAGCGCGACTCTTGCCCCGTCTGCGGATCACATCCGACAATCACGGAGCTCATCGATTACGAACAGGCAGCGTGCGACCTGCATAAATAGGCCCCACCCCAGCCTACCCCCTTCGGTTCCCCCGTTATCGGGGGCCAGGAATCCCGTAGGGAGGGAGATTAAATACCGATAAATATAGAGAAACTAATGACGATACCGCAACATGTTATAGACGAGCTCATCGCTCAGGCACAGAAAGACGCGCCGCTGGAGACTTGCGGCTATCTCTTGGGGAAAGACGGAGAGGTGACAGAAAACTACTGGATGGAGAACATCGACCACAGTTCCGAGCATTTCTCTTTCGCTCCGAAAGACCAGTTCGCTGCCTTGCGCTATGCCCGCCAGCACGGACTGAAGATCCTCGCCAACTGGCACTCTCATCCCGCCTCGCCTTCCCGTCCTTCACAGGAGGACCTGCGACTGGCCAACGACCCGACGATCCGTTATGCCATCCTCTCACTCTACCAAGGCATACATCTCAACTCGTTCGGGATAAAGAACAATCAGGTAGTGGACAAACAAGAACATTATGTACAGAATTCCGACAACATTAGCAAGTGACATCGACTACACCGAGTCACTCATCAAGAAATATAAAGCCGGTGAGATCACAGCCGGTGAGCTGAAGTCGAACCGTGTGCCGATGGGTATCTACGAACAGCGTAAGAACCATCACCACATGCTCCGTATCCGCTGCACAGGTGGTCTGATCACGCCGAAGCAACTGAAGGAGGTGGCGTTCATCGGCCATCAGGTCTCGACATCGCACTTGCATATCACGACCCGTCAGGAGATCCAGATCCACAATGTCGATATCCTCGACGCCACACCGGCCCTGCGTAAGCTTGCCAAATACGGACTCTCTACAGCCGGCGGCGGTGGCAACACCGTACGAAACATGATGGTCAACGACCGCAGTGGGCTGACCGCCAATGAGGCTTTCGACGTCTATCCTTATGTCGAGGAGCTGACCTCGCTGCTCATCGCAGAAAAAGACTCTTATACGATGCCGCGTAAATACAAGGTGGCTATGGATTATGATGTGGCACACGCCAACTATTCTTATGTAGCCGACTTCGGTCTTCAGGCGCGTGTTGTGGCCGGTCAGCGCGGTTTCCGCGTGCTCATCGCAGGCAGTACAGCCCCGAACCCCACGACAGGCTTCGAGGTCTTCGACTTCCTTCCGGAGAAAGATCTCTACCGCGCCGCCAAAGCCCTGAAGAACTGGTTTAATAAATATGGCAACCGTCGTAACCGCCATAAGGCGCGCATGCGTTACGTCTTCTACCGCTACGGAGAAGAGGAGGCCAAGCGGATGTATCTGGATGAGTTCAATGCACTGAAGGACGATCCGTCGCTCGACTTCCATGCACCGGCAACGGTCATGGCGCCAGACCATCATAACCCGTCGTTTGCTCCTATCCAGGACGATCACGAGAGTTTCAAGACGTGGAAGCGGCGCTACGCTCACCAGCAGGCCAACGGTTTGTGGTACGCTTACATCGCCATCCCTCACGGCAACGGCTCTCCTGAGTTCTTTGCAGAGATTGCCGACTATCTTGACAACTATGGCGACGATGTCATCCGTTTCACGAAGAAGGAGCAGATCCAGGTACGTAATATCGCCGAGGAGTATCTGCCGAACATCTACCGCTTCTTCAAGAAGATCGGTCTCTATCAGATCGATGAGCCTGCCGTTGTCACAAGTCTCACGTCCTGCACCGGTGCCGACACCTGCCGTCTTGGTATCTGCATGCCGAAGGGTGCCATCGATGCTATCACCAAGCGACTGCTCAACAGTGATCTCGATCTCGATGCCATCCCCGACTTCGAACTGAAGATGAACGGGTGCACGAATATCTGCGCCAATGCCACCTGGGCTGACCTCGGCTTCAGCGGTCGCGTAGGACGTGTCGGCGATGATCCTTATCCAGCCTATACCGTCTGGCTCCCGCTCAAAGGCAAGAACGCCATCGACCTCCAGGTAGGTTACGTCGCAGCCAAGAATGTACCCGCCTTCGTCGAGGATTATCTCCGCGATGTCATCGGCCATCAGGCTGAGTATACCGACTATTACCAGTATGTCGCCGAGCGGGGCGGCAAGGTCGTCACCGACCTGCTGAAGAACAAGTACGGGCATGTCGCTCCTTTCGCTGAGGCTCCCGACGTCTACTTCGACTACGATGACGACGAGAAGTTCTCACTCATCAAATACGGACAGGCAGAGTGCTCCGCCGGACTCTTCGATATCATCGACATCGACCAGGACACGATCCGTGAGAAACGCAGAGATTTCGAGAAAGCCGCTACGGATGCTGAGCGTCAGAAGCTCCTTTCCGACATCGTCTTCTCTGAGGCGCGTATGCTCCTTGTCACTCGTGGTCTCGACCCGCGCAGCGATGACGATGTCTACAACGGCTTCCTCAAAGAGTTCATCGGTGCCGGCATCGTTCCGGAGAAATACCGGGTGCTCGTCGACATCCGCCGGCAAAATGGTGACTTGTTGCCGTACGTTTCGCTCATTGGTGAGCTTGCCGACCTGCTCAATGCCCTTTACAAAGGCATGGACGACAGCTTGCAGTTCCATCTCGATGACAAGCAGGGCGCCGAGAAACCGGAAGAGGCTCCTAAGGCTGAGACACCTAGGACGGATGCAGCCAAGGCTGAGACTCCGAAAGCAGAAGCTAAGCCCGCCGAGGCTCCCGCAGCCGATGCTCAGAAGCCTGATGTCTTCAAGGACTTCCGTGGAGTGGCTTGTCCGATGAACTTCGTCAAGACAAAGATTGCCCTCACGCCGATGCATTCGGGTCAGACCCTGGAGATCCTCCTCGATGACGGTCAGCCTATCCAGAACGTGCCGGGCAGTGTGAGAAACGAGGGCCACACGGTGCTGAACATGGAGCAGCAGCCCGAAGGCTTCTGGAAAGTGCTGATTAAGAAAAAATAATATGGATTTCTTACCCGTTTCAGTCCGGATCAACGGTCGCAGCATCCTCATCGTAGGTGGCGGTAAGGTGGCGACTCACAAGGCGCAGATCCTGCACCGCTTCACCGATACGGCGACAGTCATAGCCCCCGAGGTCAGCGATGCGCTGAAGCAGTTGCCGTTCACCGTTATCGAGCGGCCGTTTGAGGAGCAGGACCTTGAAGGTGTGCAGCTGCTCTTCGTCTGTACAGGCGACAGAGCCCTGAACCACCACATCAAGGAGTTGGCTGCCAAGCGCGGCATCCTGACGAGCGTCTGCGATGATCCGAAGTCCTGCGACTTCATCTCGCCAGCCATCAGCCGACAGGACGGTGACAACCTCACCATAGCCGTAGGCTCCGATTCCCGCGATGTCCACCGTTCCATTAGGGTGAGGAACCGGATCAATAAGCTCATTGAAGAAGGAATATTAGATATTAAGTAAGAGAAGATTTATTTACGATGACACATACTATCACACATCTCAAAGAACTCGAGTCAGAGTCTATCTATGTACTCCGCGAAGTAGCGGCACAGTTTGAACGTCCTTGCATCTTGTTCTCCGGTGGTAAGGACTCCATCGTCGTGACGCACCTCGCCTGGAAGGCTTTCGCTCCCGCGAAGATCCCGTTCCCCTTGGTACATATCGATACCGGTCACAACTTCAAGGAGACCATCGACTATCGTGATGACCTCGTGAAGAAGATCGGCGCCGACCTCATCGTAGGGAGTGTCCAGGAGAGCATCGACCAGGGTCGCGTGAAAGAGGAGACCGGTTATTATGCCAGCCGTAACAAACTGCAGACCGTGACGCTCCTCGACACGCTGGAAAAGTACAAGTTCGATGCCGCCATCGGCGGAGCCCGCCGCGACGAGGAGAAGAGCCGCGCCAAGGAGCGTTTCTTCAGTCACCGTGACGAGTTCGGACAATGGAACCCGAAGAACCAGCGTCCGGAGCTCTGGAACATCTTCAACGGTCATAAGAACATGGGCGAGCACTTCCGCGTCTTCCCGATCAGCAACTGGACGGAGATGGATGTGTGGCAGTATATCCTCTTGGAGCATATCCCCATGCCGAGTCTCTATTTCACCCATGAGCGTGAGGTCTTCAACCGTGATGGTCAGTGGCTCGCTGCCTCTCCCGTCATCAAGCGTAAACCTACGGAGGTGGTGGTGACGAAGCAGGTGCGTTGCCGAACCATCGGGGACATCACCTGTACCGGTCTGACGGAGTCGAAGGCGCACAGTGTCGAAGACATCATCGAGGAGATCGCTGCCAGCCGTGTCACAGAGCGTGGAGGCCGTGCTGACGACAAACGCTCCGAGACAGCTATGGAAGACAGGAAGAAGGCGGGGTACTTCTAAAAAGGAGCTGCAAGCCCCACCCCCTCCCCTCCCCCATCCAGGGGAGGGGCCAATTACCACCGTAGGAACAATATTGTACCATAACATATATATTACTAATATTAATGTCTACTGCATATCGTCTCTTGAAACATATCTCTCCCTCCCCTGGATGGGGGAGGGGTAGGGGTGGGGCCTGCTGGGATAAAGGGTGGGGCCTATTCCTCCTCATTCTCCTCCTTTCCTCTTGCACCATGCGTCCGAAGAACGGGTATAGCAAGGACGGGCAACTGCAGGGACGCGTGACGCTCTCCGGCGCTTTTGCCCTCTATCCGCTTGCTGTGGAGTGGGGAACGGAGTTTCAAAAACTCCATCCTGAGGTGCGTGTCGATATCTCAGCTGGCGGTGCCGGGAAAGGAATCACCGATGCCTTAGCCGGTGTCGTCGACCTTGGCATGGTGAGTCGTGATCTTGAGCCGGAAGAAGTAAAGAAAGGCGCCGTTGGGTTCATAGTGGCGAAAGATGCCGTTGTGCCGATAGTCAATATCCATAATCCCAACATCAAAGCAATCCTTGCACATGCACTGACACGTGAGGCAGCCGGAACCTTGTGGCTCACGGGAAAGACGACAACCTGGGGCGCGATGGTTGGCAATGCATGCATCGCTCCCGTCAACGTTTATTCGCGAAGTGACGCTTGCGGTGCTGCAGGTACATGGGCAAAGTGGCTCGGAAAGAAACAGGAGGATCTCAAAGGTACGGCGGTCTATGGCGACCCGGGAGTTGTCCAGGCCATACAGAAAGATATTAATGGTATAGGGTTCAGTAACATCGGGTTTGTCTACGACATCAAGACACGCAGGCCCAATCCGGGTATCATCGTTATCCCCATTGACCTAAACGGCAATGGCAAGATTGATCCCGACGAGCGGTTCTACGATACGCTGACGGATCTCTCAAAGGCCATCGCAGCAGGACGCTACCCTACCCCACCTGCCCGCAACCTCTACCTCGTGACACATGGTCAGCCGAAGGATCCTGTTGTCAAGGCGTTCCTGAAGTTTGTTCTCACGAAAGGGCAAAGAGCAGTGGCAAAGAATGGACTGGTGGCCTCTCCCCAGCCCTCCCCCGTAGGGAGGGAGCAGAGCCAGCGATAGACAACATTACAATATGAGTTTAAAGGAATCAATACCCTCATGTCTTCCTCCCTATGGGGGAGGGTTGGAGAGAGGCCTATAATATGAATTATTGGAAAGATAGAATTGCCGGATATATGATGGCAGCATTGGCCGTAGGCGCCATGCTATTGGTCATTGCTTTGGGTGTGGGCTTGTACCTCAAGTCGGCACCGATCCTGCATGCCCATTCGCTATGGTCTCTGCTGACCTCCACGACGTGGAAACCGCAGCAGGGACAGTTCGGCTTCCTGCCTTTCCTGGCCGGCACGGGAGCAGTGACGCTTCTTGCTGTCGTTCTGGCGCTGCCACTCTCATTGCTCCTCGCCATCTATCTTTCCGAATATGCCAACAAAAGGGTGCGCAGATTCTCCAACTCCTTGCTTGATATCCTTGCCGGACTGCCATCAGTCATCTATGGCGTCTGGGGCACACTGCTCATCATCCCCTGGATCTCCTGTTGGCTGGCTCCGGCCCTCCATCTCTCTTCCAGCGGATACACGGTCTTGGCGGGCGGCATCGTGTTGGGTGTCATGGTCATTCCCCTCATGACGAGTCTCTTCACGGAGCTCTTTGCTAATGTGCCGGTAAGCATGCGTGAGTCGAGTCTTGCCTTAGGCTCCACCTCATGGCAGACAATCAAGTTCGTTGTCCTCCGTAAGAGTCTGCCGGGCATCATCGCCACCGTTGTCTTAGCTATCAGTCGCGCTCTGGGTGAGACAATCGCTGTGATGATGGTCTGCGGCAACCTGCCGATCATCCCGAAGTCGCTCCTCGATGCTTGCTACCCGTTGCCAGCGCTTATCGCCAACAACTATGGCGAGATGCTCTCCGTACCAATGTACGAGAGTGCCCTGATGCTCGCTGCCCTCATCCTCTTCGTCCTCGTCGTTGTGTTCAACCTTGGAGCAAGAGTAGTGCTAAACAAAATTAAGATATGAAGTTCCTTGAAGAAAAGATAGCACACATACTGATGGTGCTGAGTGTCATCATCGTTGCTTTTTTTGTGCTCAGTGTTGTAGGCAGTATCTTGTGGCGCGGACTGTCCACCTTGTCATGGGACATGATCACAAAGGTACCGACGGGCGGCTTCTACATCGGTGGTGAAGGTGGATTCCTCAATGCCATCCTCGGATCACTCTATATCGTCTTGGCCTCAACGCTCATCGGACTTGTCATCTCTATCCCCGTAGTCTTCTATCTCAATGTGTATCTCAAACCGAAGAGCAAGTTCGCTTCCGTGGCGCGATTGGCCTATGATGTTCTCTTCGGCGTGCCGTCTATCGTCTATGGTGCTTTTGGTTTTACGATCATGATCTGGCTTGGTCTCCGAGCCTCCCTCCTCGGTGGTATTATCGTTGAGACATTGCTTGTCATCCCGATTCTGATACGTACTATTGACGAGGTGGCAAAGAATATCCCGCGGGGCATGTTAGAGTCGTCATACAGTCTCGGTGCCACCCGTCTCGATACCATCGGCATCGTCGTGAGACAGATTGGCCCAGCCATTGCCACCGCAACCCTGCTTGCTGTAGGTCGAAGCATCGGTGATGCAGCGGGCGTGATGTTCACCGCCGGTTTCTCCGATCAGATACCAACCCATCTCGACGACCCAGCAGCAACACTTCCCTTGAGTGTCTTCTTCCAGTTGTCTTCCCCTCAAGCTGCTGTCCAGGACCATGCCTATGCTGCAGCTGTTGTGCTGACAGTCATCGTCTTGATTCTTAGTTTGGCCGGGAGGTTCATCCTCGCGAAGTTCTCGAAGAACAAAGTGTGAGCCTCTCCCTAACCCTCCCCGTAGGGAGGGGGAAAGTGCTGATTGGACGTTTTTAAATACTTTTGATACAAATCTACATGCCTTTCCATACAAATCTCCGTATCTTTGCATTCAGATAAATCTAAAACATAAACGACTGAATACAATTAATGGAAAGAACATGGAGATGGTTTGGCAAGAATGACAAAATTACGCTTGCCATGCTGAAAGAAATAGGTGTCGAAGGTATCGTCACGGCACTGCACGACGTACCTTTAGGAGAAATATGGACACGCGAGAAGATCCACGACCTCAAGACATATATTGAGAGCTACGGCATGCGGTGGAGTGTTGTGGAGAGCTTGCCTGTCACCGAGACAATCAAATATGCGGGGCCCGACCGTGACCAGCAGATCGAAATCTACAAGGAGAGCCTGCGTAACCTTGCCGCTGAGGGTATACACACCATTTGTTATAACTTCATGCCGGTGCTCGATTGGGCACGCACGGATCTGTTGCACCCGAACCCCAACGGTTCCAGCAACCTCTATTTCTCTATCCCGGAATTTGCTTATTTCGATATCAATATCCTCAAACGTGAAGGTGCACGGGAGAGTTGGGCGACATTCAAGACACTCGGCCCCGACGGCAAGCCGAACGGACGCGACATTCTCAAGGAGGTCGATGAGCTTGCCAAGACGATGACGCCGGAGAAAGACCATGCACTGGTGGAGAATATTGTTATCAAGACGCAGGGCTTCGTCAGCGGTAACTTCAAGGAGGGTGACAAGGAACCGATAGAGAAGTTCCGTAAGCTCCTCGCTTTATATAAAGGTATCGGCCGCGACCAGTTGCGGGCCAACATGAAATACTTCCTTGAAGCTATCATGCCCGTCTGCGATGAGTGCGACATGTATATGTGTGTACATCCCGACGACCCACCGTTCCAGATCCTTGGTCTCCCGCGTATCGTGACGAGCAAGGAGGATATAAAGTGGTTCCTCAATGCCGTACCCGACAAGCACAACGGCCTGACGTTTTGTGCCGGCAGTCTGTCAGCAGGTGCTCAGAACGATGTGCCGGCGATGGCTCGTGAGTTTGCTAACCGTACGTGGTTCGTCCATCTGCGTTCCTGCCACGTTTTCCCAAATGGAGACTTCACCGAAGCCAGTCATCTCGGAGGTCGTGCCGACATCATTGACCTCGCCCGTACGTTTGAGGCAGAGGAGATGAAACGTCAGGACAATCCGAACATCGCCCGCCTGCCGATGCGTGTCGACCACGGCATGACGATGCTCGGCGATGAGAGCCGCGGCTACAATGCCGGCTATTCGTTCCTCGGCCGTATGTTTGCCATGGGACAGGTACAGGGAATCCTTGCCACTGTGGACCGCGAGCTCAACAAACCGTATCACCAGCCGGGATTCTTCGACTGATCCTATTCCACAATAATAATATATTTTCCACACGGATTATTCTTCATACGGAATATATTTCACACGGATCTTAAAGATTTTAAAGATTTTTACGCCGCTTTGCGGCTACACATACCAATGGTGTTACTCCATAGTATCACGATTAGCATCACCGCGTAGCGAATAGCGTAGCTATCTTTAAAATCTTTAAAATCCGTGTAAAAAAAATATCCGTGTGAGATAAAAATCTTCGGAAAACAAAACAACAATAAAGCATGAAACTAACAGATATCACTTCCGGAAACCTTCATAAGGAAGAATGGGAAGCTAAAGGCTACGAACTTCCGACGTACGACATCGCTGCCGTACGGCAGAAGACCTACGAGGAGCCTACATGGCTACACTTTGGCGGAGGCAACATTTTCCGTGCTTTCCCGGCAGCAATGCTCAACGACCTGCTCAACAAAGGGCTTTACGACAGTGGCGTCATTGTGGCTACCACCCACAACTATAACGTGATAGACAAGGTATACACTCCTTACGACAACCTTTCACTGCTTGTCAGCCTGCGTGCCGACGGTACGGTGGAGAAGAAGGCCATAGCTTCTATCACCGAGGCCTTGAAAGCTGACGAACAGTTAAGCGACTGGGCTCGCTTGGTGGAGATCTTCCGCAAGCCGAGCTTGCAGATGGTCTCGTTCACGATAACCGAGAAGGGCCACGCCGTCAATGACGACGACCTGCATCGCGGCATGCATCCGCAACTGGCTATGGGCAAGGTCTGCGCACTGCTCCACGAGCGTTTCCTGGCAGGCCGTCTGCCGGTGACGCTGCAGAGCATGGACAACTGTTCTCACAACGGCGACGTCGTGAAGGCCGGTGTCATGAAGTATGCTAATCAGTGGCTCAGCCAGGGTCTGGTGAGCAAAGAGTTCGTTGACTATCTCAACGACGAGACAAAGGTGACGTTCCCTTGGTCGATGATAGATAAGATTACACCACAGCCTCACGCGAAGGTTCAGGAGCTGCTCGCTGCCGACGGCTTTGATGACCACGACGTCATTCAGACGGGCCGCCGTTCTGTCTCCGCTCCGTTCGTCAATGCCGAGGAGACACAATACCTCGTCTGTGAGGACAAATACACGAATGGCCGGCCGCCTCTTGACAAGGAAGGAGTCATCTATACGACGCGCGAGACGGTCGACAAGGTCGAGACAATGAAGGTGACGACCTGTCTCAATCCGCTCCATACTGCTATGGCGATCTATGGCTGTCTGCTCGGCTACACACTCATCTCGGAGGAGATCCGTGATCTCGACATCCGCGCCTTCGTTCAGAAGATCGGATACATCGAGGCCATGCCTGTCGTCACTGATCCCGGCATCCTCAATCCTTATGAGTTCATCGGTGCTTTCATCAACAAGCGTTTGCCGAACCCGTTCATGCCGGACACGCCGCAACGTATCGCCATGGACACGAGTCAGAAACTGCCGATCCGCTTCGGCGAGACAATCAAGAAATACCTCGCACGCGGCCTCGACACCGACAACCTCATCCTTATCCCGCTTGTTCTCGCCGGTTATGCGCGTTACCTGAAAGGTATCGACGACGAAGGCAAGCCTTTCGAACCTTCTTCCGACCCATTGCTTGCTGAGCTCCAGCCCATCGTGGCACCGCTTGAGATCGGCAAGGCCGATCAGGACTTCAGTTGCCTGCATGCGCTGTATAGTCGTGCCGACATCTTCGGCGTAGACCTTTACAAGGCCGGTCTTGGAGATCGCATCGAAGGCATGGTCCGTGAACTCTTTGCCGGGAAAGGATCCGTGAGGAAGGTGCTGCACAGGTATGCAGTGGAGAGATAAGAAGCCCTCTCCCTTAACGACCCTACTGGCCCCACCCCTACCCCTCCCCCATCCAGGGGAGGGAGAGATATGCTTCAAGAGGTCGGAGCAATGAATTGTTTATCTTTGTAATATCTCCCTCCCCTGGACGGGGGAGGGGTAGGGGTGGGGCCAGTGGGGCCAGTAGGGGTGGGGCCGTCAGGCCTTTCAACTGTTAAATCCTCATTTTTCCCTTATACTTACAATCCAAAAGTATAAGGTTGTATTGATTACATATCCATTCTTTGTAACTCACTGTAATACTGAGAAAGCGTACAACTTACAATTTGTTAAAACTTACATATTAACCCGTTAATTAATACTTACATTTGCACAAATTTAGCTTAATTGTTGCGTAGCTACTATCAAATTATAACAGGATTTTTTTGTTGGTTAAATAATTAAGTGCTAAATTTGCGGCGCCAATTCGGGATCATCCCGCTTGCAGGGTGCGGTCCTTGTGGCCGTCCGCCCCACTTTCAATAAGCATTAGAAAAGTATTCATAAGATAGGTATGATGTCAGCCGAAAGGCTTTCGAGATATACAGTTAGTAAGTAACATTTAAAGTAAAAAAGACATGTGTAGGTCGCTACAGTTAGTAGACCAGCCGATATTGGATAATAAGGCTGGTTGTGAAGCTATAGGGGGGTAATTCATACTGCTTTACCCACGTTCCTCTACCGACTACTAACTTTCTCTCGCATTTTTCCAACCGTCTTTATGCAGCGCATAGCAATATGCGCAAGGGGTCGTGTATTTCCTATTGTGGGAAGTATGCGTGATTCTGCATGCCCATACCTCAACACGATTTTAAGAAATATACCCAATGTCTTTTTAGGAAAGGAGTGATAATATGAAAAAGAAAAAGAAGTATGTCCAGCCAAAGATAGTGGTGGTAGCCGAAGAGACCGAACACTATCTGCTTGCTGCAAGCGGTGCGAGTGATCACATTCAAGCGCAAGAGGTTGCCAATGACCACAACACAAACAAAGAATGGAAACCCGTAGGCGCCTGCGTAATCGATTGAATATCAATATAATTTTGTAATATGATTAAGGTAAACAAAGTATTACTTGTTTTGTTAGCCTTCATTGGGGTAGTTTTTCCCCAATGTACGCTACTGCACAGACTGCAGAGACAACAGAGACTGACAAACCAGTTTATCAGGACACTAATCCTAGTGCTGATAATTATCTTTCGCGACGGCATGCTTTGGTTGGTGCCAGTTGTATGGTCAATCGTCTTAGTACTACATTGGCTAAGGTTGTTGGCGTAAATGCTAACTATGGGAATCTTGTTGACACCGACTTTGACAATTATTTCACGGCTGGTAGCGCTGTGACAGCTGATGCTGGCGCTGCTCCTTCACTGACTATCCGCGACATGCGTCATGTCTACAAAGCAGGAACCACAGCCGGCTTCGTTATCTCCATGCCTAGCGAGCTTCTGAAGCTGAAGCTTGCCGGCTTACCCTTCAAGATGTGGTTCTACAAGGGTGGCAATAAGGTTGGTGAGAAGGATTGCTACCAGAAAGGTGGTGGCGTGCTCGATTTGAACATTGGAGAACTTTCTGGATCCAATGTTACTACTGAAGTTACAGCTGTCAGCGACTGGGACTTTGATGAGATCGGATTCTGTGCAATTGAAGGTCTCAATGTCAACGTGCTCGGAGCCATGAAAATCTATTATGCCTTCGTTGGTAAGAATGGAAAATACTATCTGACTTCTGACAAAACTAATGGAATCTCCAAGTACAAAGAGGATACTAAGTTCTCGTCTGATATTACTTTAGGTACTTATCCGGATTCTAAAAATGAAAAAGACCTTATTGATGAATATCCAGATAATTCTGTTCAATTATTGACAATTGCGGGTCTTGGTAAGACCGGTGCATGGGTTTACGCCAAAACTTCTGATGGCTCTATGCCTTTCAAGGCTGGGATGACTGCTGGTTGTGAAATTACCAATGCTGAATTTCTCGATCTATTGAGTTATGTTCAAGTTCGAACTTATCAATACTATCAAGTAGCTGGTCCGACAATTTTTGATAAGAACCATATGAAAGATGTCTGGACCAATGTTACTCCTAATAATTCAGGATCATTCTCTGTATTGAGGCTGAATCTTAGTGGAGCAAAAGGTGATTATACGGTAAAGGCAGATCATGACTTTAATGCCATCGGACTTGTAAAAATCGGTGCAGGTACTGGTGATATAGCTGTACATCGTTTCTATGTTCTCCTTCCTCCAGAGTATGACAATACTCCTGGTCCCCTTAAGGTTTCCGCAGATCGAAGCCTCTGCGATGAGAAACAGAGTCTGGTGCTTAACAGTGAGGTGCCTGTAAATTGGACATGCGAGGACGCTCATGGCAGCACGCTAAAATATGAAAATAATGGCACGACTGCTTGCACCGTCAGCGGCTTTTCTACTGCAGGCGAGTATAAGTTTACCGCAACGCCTGTAGATAATACTGATACTCGTACGGCAACAACAAAAGTCACCTATGGTATTGCACCCGTTCTTGACGAGGGCATCAAGCCTTGGGTGAACAACTTCACTGAAACGGATGAGCAGGGCAAGATGATTAAATACTCTGTTGTTACTAAGGAGCAGTTGATGGCTTGGAAGTTAGCTGACTTTGATCTCATTCCTGCTACCGCTACAAAGAATGATGATAATCTCGTTACTCCATCGTTGGATGACTATGCTAAGTATGTCAGTGGCTTGCAGGTTGGCAACGATAAAATGATTGCTGGTGTTTACCGTGACCATCCTATCACGACCACAAAAAACACTATTGTGGGCTTCGCAGTAAGGTTGCATTGGAATGCTGCTGATGTTTCCCTCGCCAATGGTATGTTTGTTGACATCTATGATAGTGGCATGAAAAAGACTCCTGATGGGGCGAACCAGAATTTTAAGGTGCTCAGTGCCGTTGTCGCCAGTGCCGACAATAAGAATGAGTGTACTACCCAGTATACTGTCGAGATTCCTGCTGGTACTACTTTCGATACCGTAACCCTTTGGAATAAGGGCCTGCTGGAATTAGGTATCTCAGAACTTGATCTTCTCTATGCTTTCACGGAGTCGTCAGACGATGCAAACCAATATAACCTAGCTGTCTCTAATAATGAGCAAAAGGTAAGTGTGAAGGATGGAGCTTCTATCGATGCCAGTAACCTTGGCAACTTCTCTGTTGCCGATGTTGTCGGTGTAGTGAGCAATCTTACTGGAATTATTGATGAGACTTCCGATCCCACTTTGATAGTGATGCCTGTAAAGGCAGGAAGTTCTCAGCCTATTCCGGTTAAGCTTGGCCGTAGTTACGAAGGTGGACATCAAGTAGCCATCGAATATTCCACTCAGAATGAGTTGAAGGTTAGTCTTGCCAGTTTCTTCCAGGTGCTCGCCTATAAAGATGGCAAGAAAGTTGATCAAATGACCAACTGGAATGTCCTCGGTGCTAACGTCATTGGTGGCTATGGTCATCAGCAGATTGTCTGGTCTCCAAAGAAAGACTTTGATGAGATCATTATCCGTCTGAGTGGCGGAGCTGATGTAGCTAACGTCGTGAAGTTCTATGCTATCCGTATCAAGAATGATGCTGACCAAGATGGTATCCCCGATGACACAGATCCGCAGAGTTGCAAAGGTTCCTTCCTCATCGACGAGAACCAGATGACGTTAGTGAAGTCACACGATTTCGTCAATCAATGTATGAACTTGCGTCGCTTCATGGATATCAACGCTGAGGGTTCAACTAAAGCCACAGTGGATGATGTAACAGGTCAGTGGTTCAATATCTGTCTCCCTGTTGACTTGACCTTCAGCCAGTTTGCTTCTACCTTTGGTAACGATGCTCGCCTGGCTAAGCCAGATGACTTTGTTGTTGGTAAAGCTCGCATTCTGCATTTCTCGATTCCTTATCGTTATGGAAATCAAGTACTGCTTCATCATGGTGTACCTTACATCATCTTCATCGACGACATTTCTAACCTCACAACTGTCGATGAGACTCTGAGTACTGAACTTGCAAACAATGATAAGAATGTTACTTCTTCTTCTGATCCCCGTGTATACAAGGTTCAGGGAGTTACGTTCAAGCAGGGCGATGACTGGGCTACGTGCGATAAGCATGTAGACTGTTTCCATCCCAACACAAGTGATTGTAAGATAGCTAACAATGCTAAATGGGAAGGCAACTACTTCGCACTGACATCAGTACCGGCTTATGCTTACATTTTCAATAAGGGTAAGTTGACATGCTTTAGTAAAGAGATCAATAAACTGCGTGGTCTTCGTAGTTGGATGCATGAAGCAAGTGAAGATTGCAAAACGATATACACCACTACGTCTTCAGCTTCCAAGCAGTACTCTGGTTTCTCATTCAAAGATGAGAATAACGGTGCAACTACAGGCATCATTAACGTAGAACTGCAAGATAAAGCCAAGGAGGGCATCTATAACCTTCAGGGGATGAAGATGGATCTTTCTCAAAAATTGCCGGCCGGAGTATATATTGTGGATGGCAAGAAGTCTGTAATAAAGTAAAATAGAGTAATAATGAAAAAATATATTAAACCCGATATCATCGTCATCCAAACGGAGTGTAACCATCTGCTTAGATATTCCGGTGCAGAAGCAACACAAGGCGGCAATACCTACCAGATCCCGTTAGATAATAACACCAGCAATGACGTACCTGATGACGGTGAAACTCTCGGTGCAAAGAAATATAATCCTTGGGATGACGGTGACTAGATAGATCTTCTTCCCTCCCATACTGGGAGGGTTGAAGCGATACACATATAAACAATCATTCCCATTAATCTTCCGTTCATTGACAACACGATGGATGTTCAATGAATGGAAGGTTAATGGGAATTTTTATTAGCGATTATTCCACCTCTTTCGTCGATCTACAGTCGCTCGACTTACGGACGTCAGCAGACTGTTCGGCAAACGGCAGCCGATCGTTTGGCGAACGCCAGGCAATCGGCTGCCGAACGACAAACGATTGTTCGGCGAACGTCAAACGATTGTTCGGCGAACGTCAGCAGATCAGTCATCACGCGGCAGCCGATTAATCTTCACGTGACAAAGAATCATATTCAACTGTAAGAGAACGAATATAAAAGTTGTCTATGTTGTGTTTGTTGTCTATGTTGTCGAAATCTCATCCAACAACTGGTGCAACTTATACAACAAAGACAACACATGATGGCCCTATATACTTTGCATCTGTGGCACAACGATCTTTCCTCTTGAGAGTTTTACGAGTCCTTGCTCCTGCATCCCATTGAGGGCGATGGAGATCTCTTGGCGACGTTTGCCAAGGATGGTGCCAAGGGTTGACATCTTGATGAAGAAGGTCTTGGGGCCTACAGGGGTAAGGCACCGCTGGCGCAGGAACTCTTTGATACGATGCTGCAAGGCATCAACGTCTTTTTCATCGTCAGTGGAACCATGAGGAACATACTGCTGTTCCCAAAGACGTTGTTCGCTTTTCTGTAACTTCGTTGAAAGAATACCGGCAAGGTTGAGGCGGAAAATAAGCGAGGAAGCAAGGAGCTTCTGTATCTCCTCTTTTTCAAAGGTGAGGGTGCTGACAGGGGTCACGGCCTTGACGGTATGAGTATAGACTTGGAAGCGACCGAAGATGCCGTTGGTCTGCATCATGACGGGAGCAGAGAGGACTTCCTCCATGCTATAGGCTCCATCGTCGGAACGAGCCTGACAGAGGATGTCGCCACTACCCACAATGACGAGTTTACCACAAGGATCACCTCGCTTGACAATCGTCTTGCCCGCCTCGAACTTCTTAAAGTCAATACGAAACTGTGTCATGATGCCTCCGAGTTCTTCCTGGCTCATGCCCATGAAGAGGGGAAGCGAAGCAAGGGTGTCCCATTTCATATTTGAAGCTGATTTGGATTTATCCGTTAAATGCGTACATACTCACATGGATATTTTCTCACACGGATTTTAAAGATTTAAAAGATGGTTACGCTGCTTCGCAGCTACACAACCACAGCACACCATATTACGGTTACACCCCTTCAGCATCACCGCGTAATCGGCGAAGCCGAAAATCTTTAAGATCTTTAAAATCCGTGTGAAATAAAGATCGTCGGAAATATTCATAAGCGTGTATTGATTTATCGAATGAACCCTTATTTTGCGATAGCCTTTCGCATCGACGGTGAATACCACACAGCGTTCTTACCGTGCTTGTCACTATAGATGAAGTAGACCATCAGTTCGGGATGGCGCTCAAGGACAGCTTTAGCTTTGTCGAGGCCGAGAACCATGAAAGCCGTGGCGTAGGCATCAGCAGTGGCGCAGTTGTCGGCAAGGACTGTTGAGGAAAGGATGTTATGCTGCACGGGATACCCCGTCTTCGGATCGATCGTGTGAGCGTATTTCTTGCCACCTTTATAATAGAAGTTGCGGTAGTTGCCACTCGTTGCCATGGCCTTGTCGGTGACATTGAGCACCGTCCGCAGTTCCCCGTTCTGCTGTGTGGGATCGTCAACAGGTTTCGTGACACCGATTTTCCAAGGCACGCGGTCGGGGTTGATACCCGATGTGACGATCTCACCACCGATCTCTACCATAAAGTTCTCGATGCCGTGCTTGCGCAGGAGGTTCGCCACGCAGTCAGAACCATATCCCTTAGCTATGCCTGAGCAGTCGAGGTTGATGCGTGGGTCCTTCTTGACGATGCGTCCATTGACGAGCGCCACTTTCTGATAACCGATAATCTGACGGAGCGAGTCGATGACATGCTTCGTTGGTGCAACGCCTTTCTTGAAGCCGAAGCCCCACTCGTTGACAAGAGGTGCTACCGTGATGTCGAAGGCACCGCCGGTTTCTTTCGATACCTTCTCGGCGAGGTTGAAGACCTCCGTGAACTTCTCGTTGAGCTTCACGGGCTTGTTGTTGTTCACAGCCGTGATGATGCTCTGCTTATTGAACGGTGAGAGCGAAGCATCGACCTCATTCATCTCAGCCTCTATCTCTTTCTGCAGATCCTTGTCGTACTGGTAAGTGATGCTGTATGTCGTGCCGAAGATGAACCCCGTGTCGTGCTGGTATGGCGTCGTGCGCTGCTGGCGGATGATGATCACCGAAGCCACGATAAGAAACGCGAGGAAGAGAAGCTTGAAGATATTTTTCTTTTTCATGTCGTTTATATTATTGCCGCCCTAAAGGGCAGCACACAGAACTCAAGAAGAGGCTTTGCCATAAGGGGTGCGGACGGCCCTCCACAGCCAACCCCCGCACCCTGCTAGAAGGCGAAGAGGACCTCGAAAGTACCCCAGATATGCGAGCCGCCTTGCTTACCATAACCTGGTACGTACCACGAGTTACCGAAATCGCCATCGTCGTAGAAGAGGCGACGCATGTAGCGGACAGTCCAACCGAGATGCACGGGACCCACAATCTTGGCATCCACGCCAAAGACGGCCTCCATCCAGTGATAGTAAGCCTTGACATCATGTAAGGTGAACGGACCTTTGTCTCCCCATACGGGGTCAATTACGTCGGGATGGTCAATATCAAACTTAAAATTGGTGTAAGCATATCGCACGCCGCCATAAAGCCGGTAGATATCATGCTTGTTCTTCATCATATTGAAGTCGATACCGATCTTACCATAAGGTGCAGACGTCTTATAATGTGTGAGCGTCGTGACATTGTTCTCATCAGCGCTACCATAGCCTAACTCTACAACTGGGAAATATTTGTCCTTAAGATTGAAGCGCACACCCACCTCATATTGACCATAAGAAGACACAGCGTGTTGGATCGGCCCAACGAGGTCAGCCTTGATCTCGAAGCCGCGCCACCAGGGGATAGAATCGTCGATAGCTTTCATGCGGAGCCTGAGCTGTTCATCCTTAGAGAGATGCTGCGGCTGACTGTTTCCTTGCGGACGCTGAGCGGCAATGGTCAGCATACAAAACAGCAGAAGGCTACAGGCGATACTCCTTAAAATAGATATAGAAATGCTTTTTCGAGATATCATAGTTGACGCTGTTGTTGTTGATGACTACCGAATCGATGGCGTGGCGCGTGAACCGTACGTCAGTGATAGTATGGAAATAGTTGACACCGCAGTCTACCGACTCGAAATGTGGCGTGTTTGTCTTCCGCACCACAATGGTGTCGAAGAGGTGATTGGTCTGCATGACGAATATGTCCTCATCCCGGAAGAAGCTCATTGGCAAGGAGAAAGAGTCGGTATTGACCTGCTGATTGATGATGACAGAATCGCTGCCATCACTTGTCATCGTTGAGATCGTGAGCGTGTCGGGCAATGTCTTCACGGGGCCGCGCAGGACATAGTTGGTGTAGACTGTGTTGTTCAATGGACAGTCTACACTGGAGCACGCCCCGAAGACGGCGGCAATGAAGAGGAAAAGAAGCAGTTTTCTCATAATTAGAGTGTCTCTGCGATCTGATAATCGTTGCGCTGTGGGTTCTGTCGGCTGATAAGATCACCGAGGAAACCGGCGAGGAAGAACTGTGAGCCGAGGATGAGTGCCGTCAGTGCGATGTAGAATGAGGCATGACTTGAGAGCAAATCCCCATAGATGCCGTTGCTGAGCGAGATAGCCTTCTCCACGAGAAGCCACACCAAGGAGACGAAGCCAATGAAGAAGATCATCGAGCCAATGAAGCCGAAGACATGCATCGGTTTCTTGCCGAAGTTGGTGAGGAACCACAGCGTCAGCAAGTCGAGATAGCCGTTGAAAAAACGGTTGATGCCGAACTTCGAATGTCCGTACTTACGGGCTTGATGGTGCACGACCTTCTCACCGATCTTATCGAAGCCGGCGTTCTTGGCCAAGTAAGGAATGTATCGGTGCATTTCGCCGTATACCTCTATGTTCTTTACAACATCCTTCTTGTAAGCTTTCAGACCACAGTTGAAGTCATGGAGGTTATGTACGCCACTAATCCAACGTGCAGTAGCATTGAAGAGCTTCGTGGGAATGGTCTTTGACAACGGGTCATAGCGTTTCTTCTTATAACCGGAAACGAGGTCGTAACCCTCTTCCGTGATCATCTTGTAGAGTGCGGGAATCTCATCGGGAGAATCCTGCAGATCTGCATCCATCGTAATAACTACATTGCCCTGAGCCGCTTTGAAACCACAATAGAGTGCAGGGCTCTTGCCGTAGTTGCGGCGGAACTTGATGGCATGCACGTTCGGGTCCTTGGCCGCAATGGTCTTGATGACATTCCAAGAGCCATCGGTCGAGCCATCGTTGACAAAGATTATCTCATAGGAGAAGCCGTTGGCATTCATCACACGCTGTATCCAGGCGTGCAGCTCCGGCAGCGACTCAGCTTCGTTATAAAGGGGTACTACTACAGATATATCCATTCTTAAAGATTGTTTCTATCATTACCGGCATCATCATGATTGATGTCGTTGTTATTCATATTGTTGTTGAACTGCTCTCCGTGGTGAAGATTCTTTCGGATAATTGTCCGCTTACCGATCCATGCGATGGGGAAACTGAGGACGGCACCGATGAGGATGTTCTGCATCATAAAGACAAAAGCCACTTCAATGGGTGAGAGTTGACCGATCATCGAAAGCGAATTCTGGAGCTCGTTCACCGAGATACCCTGCGCCTTATAAAACGGTTCCAAAGTCTTGACGCTGGCAATGAGCATCGTCATCAAGGCCCCATTGTCGAGGAACCGGAAATACACGTATTGTGCCACGGCAAAAAGCAGAGAGGCGTAAAAGAACGTGTAAAGGGAGAATGCCAGTCCACGGCGGAACGAGATTGCTCCGTCAAGGGCATAATTTCGGAAACGGGCCAAAAGATAGCCGACATAAAACGGTGTAGCCATGGCCAACAAACTACCCCATGAAGACATAGGATTCGTGACGATGACTGCGAACGATGCAATCCAAAGCAGGAAGAGCAAAAAGCCATCCTGACGGGCAAAAGCCTTGAGCTGTATAAGTGCGGTGACGTTTATCATATTTCGTCTGCAAAGGTACGCATTTTAAGAGGTAGAAGAGAGGGGCACGTTGGAAAATAATGTTAAATAATAACATTTCATCGCTTTTCTTTTCCTTAATTCGGCTTTTTGTCTTAACTTTGCACCCGCATTTGAGAGCAAGGCTCTCGGATGACATGGGCAAGTCTCTTACGGCCAGCTCCCTCGGAATCCCCCAGGACGGGAACGTAGCAAGGGTACTTGGTTGTAGCGGCGCGATAAGAATCGCTTGCCCACCTGCCTCTTTAGCTCAGTTGGCCAGAGCACGTGATTTGTAATCTCGGGGTCGTTGGTTCGAATCCGACAAGAGGCTCAAAAAAGACCGTTGCTTCGTCATGAAGCAACGGTCTTTTTTTGATTTCTTCTTGGAGTGACATATTTCTTCTTGGATTGACATAAAACAACAACCTCGAAGAGGTTGCACATGATTAGCCCCACGTGAGGCGCAGCCGAAACGTGGGGTTAAATAGTACAGATGTCTTGATTCCCGGCCTCGAAGAGGGCGAACATGGGCTTGTCGCTGGTTTGAAAACGCTTTTCTACACCCTATCTGAGGTTCGCCCTCTTCGAGGCCGACCGGTCAGGTTAAACCGCTCTATCCAACCCCAGGTTGCGTCGCTGCGCTCCTTACCTGGGGTTAACCTAATTGGCCCCCTTCGGGGACCTTACCAACCCAAAATCCGGAAGAATCTCTTTATTATTTCAGTAGTCTCTTGCTCAGCGCCCTTACCGGATAGTATACGGCGAGCCAACCGGCAGCAATGACGGTGAGGAAGATAATGAGCACATCGGTGTAATGAACACTGACCGGATAAGCTGTCACGACAAACGCGCCATTGCCGCCTCCCATGCTCACAAGACCAAACTGCTGTTGCAGCAGGCAAAGCAGAAGGCCAAGGCCGATACCGACGATAGCACCGATGACTGATATCATACGACCTTCAAAGAGGAAGATGCGTGTGATCTCTTTCTCATTGGCACCGAGGTTACGTAACGTCACGACATCATCTTTCTTGTCAATGATGAGCATCGACAGTGAGCCAATGATGTTGAAACAAGCTACGATGAGGATAAAGGTCAGGAAGATATAAGCCATGAGCTTTTCTATCTCCATGATCTTAAAGGTATCAGCCTGCTGTTCGTAGCGGTCTTCAACCTTGTATTTTGTTCCGGCGATGTCCTGCATCTTGCTCTTCACGGCATCGAAATTAGAGCCGGGCTTGAGTCGCAACTCAAGGGCTGTCACTTCTCCCTGAGCATTGAAGAGTCTGCGGGCAAAGCCAAGTGAAGTAAGGATATAGCTCTTATCGTATTTACTGTTGTTGACAGTGAACACCACTCCACTGGAGAGCAGTGAGTCGACGACAAAGCCGCACTCCACATTACTCATGTCGAGCTGACCCTGACGTTGTGGTGCATAGATACGGAGATAGTTGTCCCACCGTGCTCCCAATCCGAGGTCGTTGGCAAGACGGATACCCGGCGTACCAAAGTCGAGATTGGCGGTATGCAGTTCGAACCGTCCATCGCCATAGAGGATATCTGTAATATGTGTGAGGTCAGCGAAGTTGTCATCCACTCCTTTGATCGTCACCATGGCCTGCCGTCCATGATAGATAGCAAGCGCCATATCCTCATAAGTCTCCGTGGCAACCTCCACTTGAGGCAATTTCTTAATCTTTGTCAGGATGGGGTCGTCGGCAGCTACTGACTTTCCTTTCACGGGAACGACCTTGAGCTGAGGATCGAAGTTGGTGAAGAATGTCGCCACGAGGTCATGGAAGCCATTGAACACAGACATCACGATGACAAGCGCCATCGTAGCCACGGCTACACCGATGACGGAGATGATGGAGATGACATTGATAGCATGTGTCTTCTTTTTAGAGAAGAGGTAACGACGTGCAATGAAAAACGGAAAGTTCACCTTACTAACTTATTTTTTCAGCAAACTGTCGATATGCTCCATGTAATCGAGGCTGTCGTCCTGGAAGAAACGAAGCTCGGGGATAATACGGAGCTGATTGTGCACACGCTTGCCAAGGTCGTAACGAATGGTCTTCTCGTTCTTACGGATGTTCTCGATGATCTCCTCGGCTTTCTCCGGCGGGAAGATGCTGAGATAAGCCGTGCAGATGCTCAGGTCTGGACTGATGCGTACTCGCGTGACACTCACGAGGATGCCATGAGTCTGACGAGTCTGACTCTGGAAAATCTCTGCCAACTCTTTCTGAAGCAGGCGTGCTATTTTGTTTTGTCTTGTCTCTTGCATGGTAGTATTTATTATAGTTCAATGTGGTAAGCCTCTATTTCCTCGTGAAGGAAGATAGTGGCCGACTTCTTGAATTTATCTGTATTCTCTGTTGTATAGTAGGTCACCTTACCGCCTTTTGTCAGTCTCTGCTCCATGTCAGCATGACGTTTGAGATAGTCCTTGAGACTGGAGGCCACATATTCGCCTTGCGGCACGATGGTGATCCCTGGAGGGGTGTATTTGAGGATCTTCGGCATGAGGAGTGGGAAATGGGTGCAGCCGAGGATGATAGTATCGATCTCCGGGTCTTTCTGAAGCAACTGGTCGATACGCTTCTTGACGAAGTAGTCAGCGCCGGGAGAGTCGGCCTCATTGTATTCGACGAGTGCGACCCAGAAAGGACAGGCCTGACCAGTCACTTTGATGTCCGGCCAAAGTTTATGTATCTCCATGTCGTAGCTCTGACTCTTCACGGTTCCTTCCGTAGCGAGGAGCCCGACATGGTTGTTGCGTGTGATATTTCCTATGATCTCTGCCGTAGGCCGAATGACTCCGAGCACCCGACGCTTTGGATCCCAGTGAGGCAGATCGTTCTGCTGGATAGAACGCAAGGCTTTGGCCGAGGCGGTATTGCAGCCAATGATAACCAGCTGGCAACCCATAGAAAAAAGTCGGTCCACAGCCTGGCGTGTGAACTCGTAGACGACATCGAAGGAACGGGGGCCATAAGGTGCCCGAGCGTTGTCGCCAAGATAGATATAGTTGTATTGCGGCAACAGTTGTCTGATTCCATGCAGGATCGTCAGACCACCGTAACCAGAGTCGAAGACCCCGATAGGTCCCGGCTCTTGTGGGAAATGGTTGTTAATGTTTTTATCGTTGACCTGTTCCATAATTACTTGGAGGCTTTGATGACCTCCTCCGTGATGTCTACGCCCATCATCGTATTAAGATAGGGCATAGCTTCTCCGTCGGTGTTAACGACGAAGGCGAGACCTTTCTGCTGGCCTATGCGTGTGATTGTTGCCTGGATGGTCTTTTTCAGTGGGGTAATGGCATCTTTCTCAGCTTTACTAAGGAGTTGCTGAGCCTCTTTCTTGAAGGCCATATTTTTCTCCATGAGTTCCTGGAGCTCGGCCTGTCTCTTCTGACGGATAGACGGTGCAAAATCCTTTTGTCCTTCGAGGAAGAGCTCGTACTTACTGTTAAACTCATCCTCCACGCGCTTCATCTCAGCATCGTATTTAGCACGCAAATCTTTAAGGTTCCTCATAGCGACCGCATATTCGGGCAGGGCATGCAAGGCACTGTCACAGCTAAGATAACCGAAACGAAGCTGCGGCTGTTGTTGTTGCTGTACAACGACAGGCGTGGGAACAGCTGCTGCTGTTGTCGATTCCGTCTGGGCTGAAGCAGAGAGTGCTACCATTGCAGCTAAAGAAAAGAGAATGAGTTTCTTCATAGTTATAGGCCTCTCCCCTGCCCTCCCCCGTAGGGAGGGAGCCTGGGGTTCCGAGGCATTATTTGGTGTTTTGGTATTCTTGTCTCCCTCCCTACGGGGGAGGGCTGGGGAGAGGCTTCTCCCTCCCAACGGGGGAGGGTTGGAGAGAGGCTTATTTCATCTTAGCAATCTCTGCCTGCACCTTAGAGGTCACATCCTCTACGTTGGCACCGGTATAGACAGCTACGCCATCCTCAAAGATGAACGTGTAACCACCAGCCTTACCGACAGCATCGATAGCGTTACGAACCTTTGTCACAACAGGCTGCATGAGATCCTGCTGCTTCTTCTGCAGAGCCTGAGAGTTGTCCTGATAGGTCTGCTGGATCTTCTGATAGAGGGTCTGAAGCTCCTGCTCTTTCTGCTTCTGGGCAGTAGCATTCATGGTGCTCTTTCCCTTCTCATAAGCGTCGTTCTGGCGCTGGAGCTCGTCCTGCATGTTCTTCAGGTCGTTCTCATAAGTCTTCTGCTGAGCCTGGAGCTCACCGTTGATCTTGGCAATTTCAGGCAGAGCCTGCATGATGGTCTGTGTGTTAACCTTGCCGAATTTCTGTGCGAAGGTGGCCAGAGGAGCCATCAGCATGATCAATAATAAAAGCTTTTTCATCTTGTTTGTTATTTTTTGTTGTTTAATATTTCTAGGAAGTGCAGTCGCTATGCGACTGCCTACACGACACGCCTTATCAGGCGCCTAATGTCTTCTTTATTCTTTATTCATTTTTCTTTAGCGTAGCGCTTAGCGTTAGCGGACGGAGTAACCGAGCTTCTTCAGTACCTCATCGGAGATATCGATACGTGGCGAGCCGAAGATGATGGCTGTGTCGGAAGAGCGGTCGAGCACAAGGCTATAACCATGGAGATCAGAGATCTCTTTTACGGCATTGTAGACCTCTTCCTGGATAGGCTGCATGAGGCTCTCACGTTTCTTGAAGAGCTCGCCCTCGGGAGCAAAGTATTTCTGCTTGAGGTCAGCTGCTTCCTTCTCTTTCTGCATGATAGCTTCCTGCTTGGCTTTCTTCTGCTCTTTAGAAAGGAATACAAGTTCGTTTTGATAGTTCTTGTACATCGTCGAAGCCTCTGTGTTGAGCGCCTCCACCTCAGCCTGCCATTTCTTCGAAGCTTGGTTGAGCTGTTCATTGGCCCGCTCGTAAGCTGGGATATTCTTCAGTACATACTCCATGTCGATGAGCGCAAACTTCTGCGCATGCCCTACAAAGGGCATGGCAGTCATTAACGCGATCAACACCATACATTTTACTATACGTGTCTTAATCATAGTTGTCCTTTTCATCTTTTTCTATTTTATTATATGTAGACGAATGACGTTACTTTTTGTTACTTATTATTTGTTACTCTCTTTGTTCAGGAAAGTATATTATTGTCGTTGTTCGTTGTTGTCATATCGTTAGAACTCCTGTCCGAGTACGAAGTGGAAGTTAGAACCACCCTTCGTACCATTAACATTGTCCTTGTCGAATCCGTAACCCCAGTCGATACCCATGAGTCCGACCATAGGCAGATAGATACGCACACCTACACCGGCCGAGCGTTTCATGTCGAAGGGGTTGAACTGCCGGATCTTGCTCCAGGCATTACCACCCTCGAGGAACGTCAGACCGTAGATCGTCGTGTTGCCAAGGAGGAACGGATAACGGAGCTCGAGTGTGAAGCGGTCGTAAGCATAACCGTTGTAAGCGATAGATCCGTTGTCGTAACCACGAAGTCCGATGGTCTCTTCACCAGCATAGGATGAGTAGCCCGACATACCGTCACCACCCATGTAGTAGGTCTCGAACGGCGACTCCTTATATTTATTGTAGCTACCCAAGAGTCCGAGGTCGGCACGTGTCATGAGCACGAAGCACTTCTGACCCGGTGTGAGAGCGGTATAGGTCTTCGACTTGAACGACCACTTATGATACTCGATCCACTTGTATTTCTCCTTCTGCTCGGCGACATAGGTTGGGGAGTAAGCATTCGTTGCGAGATGCTTGTAGTCCTTGCCGTCCCACAGAGACCATGGCGGAGTGAGTGTCACGCTGGCCGAGAACTCGGAACCCGTACGCGGGAAGAGTTGGTTATCTGTTGACGAACGGTTGAGCGAGATGCTGAAGTTGAGGTTGTTGGCGTTACCGTTTGTCATGAGGTAGAAGTAGCGCCAGTTCTTCAGCATGTAGCGCGTGTAAGCCACCTGCACGGAGAGCGTGAAGTAGTCATCAGGCCACCGCAGACGCTTACCCCAACCGAGAGAGGCACCGAAAAGCTGGATGTACTTATCGGGGTCATAATAGTTCTCGTAGTTGGAGTAGTTGTAACCATACGAGTTGTAACCATAATAATTATAAAGGTAGTTATTATAGTACGCCTGGTTATAATAGTTACTGTTGATATCTGTCTGCTTCGAGTAGTAAACACCTACGGAGAACTGATTAGGACGCTTGCCGCCGAACCAGTCGGTAGAGTAAGAGGCGTTGTAGCTCTGGTAGTAGGTACCGTTGGTCTGTGCACTGATAGAGAGCTTTTCACCGTCACCGATAGGCATGATGCCACGGTGCTCCTTATTCTTGTTGAACAGATTAGCCATAGAGAAGTTGTTCAGCGTCAGTCCGATACGTCCGATGACACCGGTCTGACCCCAACCGAGTGAGAACTCGATCTGATCGTTCGACTTCTGTTCGAGCATCCAGTTCAGGTCTACCGTTCCCGACTCATAGTCAGGCTTCACATCCGGGTTGATCTTCTCAGGATCGAAGTGTCCCATACTGGCAATCTCACGATAAGAACGCATGATAGCCTCCTTGGAAAAGAGGTCGCCCGGCTTGGTACGGAGCTCACGGCGCACGACGTTCTCATACAAGCGGTTGTTACCGTAGATGCGGACATGCGACAGATGAGCTTGCGGACCTTCCTGCACACGCATCTCGAGGTCGATGGAGTCACCCTCAATATTCTGCTCCACAGGGTCAATGCTCGAGAACACGTAACCGTGGTTGTAATAGAGGTTGCCGACAGCATCCTCATCATCCTTCAGTCGCTTGTTAAGCAACTTCTGGTTGTAGACATCGCCCGGGTTCATGCCGAGCACACGCTGCAGGTAGTCAGAGTTGTAAACAGTATTACCGACCCAGTGAATCTTACGGATATAATATTTCTGGCCTTCCGATACCTTGAGCCAGATATTGACATGCTTAGGATCATTGTTCCATACACTGTCGGCAAGGATGGCGGCGTCGCGGTAACCAAGCTCATTGTATTTTTCAATGAGTTTCTCCTTGTCTTCCTTCCAGCGCTCCGGAGTGAACTTCTTTGCTTTGAGGAAAGTGGAGAGTTTACCAGCCTCATGCGTCTTAGCGAAAGCGCCTTTCTTGAGGAACCCGCCCTTGATCTTTGAGTCCTTCAACTGCTTGTTGCCCTCAATGAAGATATGACGCACCTTCATCTTCTCCTTCTTGTCGATGACAACGTCAAGGATGACCTGGTTCTTGTGGGAGAGGTCATCTTTCTGGTTTATCTGGATGTCGGCATTCTTGTAACCTTTATCATCGAAATATTTCTTAGCAAGGATTTTAGCACGGTCGATCATGTTCGGCGTGATCTGTCCACCTTTGAGAATACCTAGCTTCTTCTCCATATCCTCGCGCTCCGACTTCTTCAGACCATAGTAGTTGATCGTCGAGACACGCGGCCGTGGTTTAAGCGCGATATGCAGATAGATCTTGTCGCCCACGATAGAGTCGGCAGAGATCTGTACGTCAGAGAACAGTCCATGTTTCCAATAACGTTTCACGGCTTCAGTAATCTCCGATCCCGGCACGGTGATCTGCTGACCGACAGAGAGTCCGGAGATACCCGTAAGCATGTAGTCCTCATAGCCCTCCATACCAGATACGGAGAAGCCGCCTATGGTGACTGTGCGCGGTGTGCCGGCATAAGTGATGTCGGGATGTATGATTCGTTCCTGTGCCTCTAAGCCAAGGCTGCACGCCATGGCTATGATGGCAGCTGCTACTTTCTTCTTGTTATAGTGCATTATATCGGGCTAATGTCTTCTTTATTCTATGTCGAAGCTTAATGTCTTCTTTCTTCTTTAATCTTTTTTCTTTAGCGAAGCGTCTTGCGAAGCGTCCACCTGTGCTTCTGTCTTTCCGAACCTACGCTGGCGTTTCTCGTAGCTCTCGATGGCCTTATGGAGGTCATCTTCAGTGAAGTCGGGCCAATAGACAGGTGTGAAATAGAGTTCTGTGTATGCAATCTGCCAGAGCAGATAGTTACTGATACGATACTCGCCGCCAGTACGGATGAGCAAGTCGGGATCAGGCATGAACGACGTCTCAAGGTGCTGTGAGACGACGTCCTCCGTGATGTCTTCCACGGGTTTGCCGTTCTCTTTCCACTCTCGTGTTATATCTTTGACAGCTTTCGTGATTTCCCATCGTGCAGAATAGCTCAGAGCCACGACCATGGTCATAGCCGTGTTGCCTTTGGTATGTTCCTCCGTCTCATGCAACTTGTCCTGCACCTCTTTCGGGAGCCTGGCCACGTCGCCGATGACACGGAAACGAACATTGTTCTTCATGAAGATCTCATCCTCAAGACTCGTAAGGACAAGTCCCATGAGAGCATGAATCTCGGTCTGTGGCCTGTTCCAGTTCTCCGTAGAGAAAGTATAGAGCGTAAGGTATTTGACCCCTAAGCGCGTACACTCAGCGGTGATGCGTCTGACGGTGTCCACGCCTGCCTGATGGCCATAAGAACGGTCTTTGCCCCGCTCTGTTGCCCAACGGCCGTTGCCGTCCATGATGATGGCGATGCTCTTCGGTACCATATATAATAGCTCTTTATTTTTATAGCTTTTATTCCTTGTTGCAATTCAGACAGCGGGCTGAGAAGCTGTAGGTCAACGACAGTTGCAATCGTTGATAAGCATCTTTGTTCTTGAACAGTCCACTGCTCTGTATATCGTAGGGGTCCTTCACGCCGTCGAGCCAGTCACTTGTTGAGAAGTTGACCGCCCATTCAAGGCCGATGTTGACCCGTTCACTCATCTTATATTTAACGCCCAGCCCGATAGGCAGGATCATAGCTGCCCGCGTTTTGCCGGTCGTCTTGACCATTGTCAGTCCCAATCCGCCCATGACGAAAGGCGTCAGTCGCTTGGCGCCGCGGTAGTCACGACCTGTGCCGTAAGGCAGGAAATTGTACTCATAGATAGCCGCCATGTCAACCATACTGTTACTGAACGAGTAGCTTCTGTACTTATCGTCTACATACCAGGTCTTGACATCATCGGGAGAACCTTTCAGCTTGCCAAAGCCGATGTTCAGTCTGAGTGCCATCCACGGGTTGAAGTTATATCTTCCCATAAGGCTTGCGCCAGGTTGGAGGTCTCGCGTGAGACTGCCGTTATAGTCACCTAAATAGCCTGTCATGCCTACACCCGCACCGACCTCGAACCGATATTCCGGGTCGTCCTGTGCCTGCACGCTTCCTGCAAGCAGTAAGGCAGTAATGACTATGACGATGCGTTTCAGCTGCTTGAGCATTTGGCTTTTAATACTTTTATTCTCTTATTCTTTTATTCTGAGCAGCGCCTTCGCTCTTGTGAACACGCGCTGTTCATTGCTCCAGCCGAGCTGAGAGAGACGGCCATACCATCCTGTGGAAGCCCCGTCTCGCTTGATGTAGAGATAGTTGTTTTTATCTACAGCCATTTCGAACGTGCCTGCAGTGCGACCGAAGGCTAATGGGAGCGCATAGAGACTGCTCTTGCTCCAGGTCAGGCCCCAGTCGGGGCTCGTATAAACAGCTGAGAAGTTGCCACCTGTGGCAATGATGCTATCTCCATAGAGCACAGCTTTCATGTTGGCGAGATATGGCAGATTCTTCCGCTCGTATTCATCATCGTCATAATAGGTCCACACTTGTGATGCATCATTATCATCTTCCACTTTGCTCCAGCGAACAGTCTTGCCGTCGCGGTTGCCAATGAGGAAAATGTTATAGAGTGTGGTGTCGGTCGTCATCGGAGCTGCAATGAAACTTACATCCTCTGTGGGCAACAGCGAGGCATCCTCATCGAGTTTCTCCTCTGTCCATGTGCCGCCTGCGATAGGTGAACGCATGAGCTTTCCATCAATGATGCCATAGCGATATTTCTTCGTCTTGCCAATGATGCTGTCTTCATGTTGAACAAGGCTGCTGATATCGAAAGAACCTTCCTGCCATGCGAACTGGTTCTTTTCCTGTTTATGCACATTCACCGTTACAACATAGTCACGATGAGCCGTTCCCTGCATGTTATACACACGCAAACGGACAGGAGATGAAAAATCAATGGAATCGGAAGATGAATAATAAGCCAAACTGTCTGCTCCTGCCTTTGATTTCAGTACCAATAACACTGTACCACTGTTGACCGTGTTGATCGTAGCGAGACAATGCGCAGCATCAGTACCCACAGGCAGCGAGTCGGCATTGGCAATGGTACCATTCTGCTGATCGATGTCGAATGCATAGGAACTGGCTGAGAACGTCGAAGTATAAGTAGAGTCCGTCACCCCATCCTTAGCAGTCGTGTGATACGTGATATTCAGCGTACCCAGAGAGAACGACGAAATGGCGGTGTCGGTATAGTAAGTCGTGTTGCTGTCATCATTGTCACTAAGACAAGATGTGAGCGAAAGCACAGCCGCGATGACAACAACGACGTGCGAAAACAGTTTGTTCATTGCGCGTAATTTACTTTTTAGCTGCAAATTTACTAAGAATAGACCAATTACGAGCGCTTTTTCCTTTTTATTATGTTTTTTAATACAAAATGTGCGGTTCTTGAAAGAAAAAGAAAAAGGCAGTACAATCACTTGCACTGCCTTTTGTTAAATTGATGCATGTAAAATTATATTTAACTTGCATGCATCAATTCCTTTTTTACCTTAAAAATCTATCAAACTACTAACCTAATGAAACTTAAATGGAGTCATCTCACGATGACAGTTGCAAAATTAAGCAAAATTATTGTATGATGCAAATTATTAGCTAATTATTTTTAAGCCTTAATCACTTTTTACCATATTCCTCTTTTCGGACGATTTTACCGTCTTTCAGCCAGAGGATACGCTGGTTACGTGAGCCACGGAAAGCGAGGGTCACATCTCGCAAGGCTTGTACATACTCACCGTCAACGATTACGTCGGCATAGGGAAGGATCTGACTGAGTTTAGGATCGGCCTCTATCTGCTCGATAGTGTATCCCGTATATACCCAGATATCCTTCTTCGGCAGTTTCTCCTTTATCTCTTTTGCCAGAGCTGCCACTTCGTCGGGAGAACACAGTGGGTCGCCGCCGGAGAAAGTGATTCCCTGGATATAAGGTTTAGCCAACTCGGAGAAAAGGTATTCATGGGCCTCAGGGCCGAATGGCTGTCCGCCTTGAAAGTCCCACGTCTCCAGGTTCTGACAACCTTTGCAATGGTGCGTGCATCCTGCCACCCACAGGGTGACACGGAAGCCGTCGCCATTGTTGACGTCGCACGAAGTTATGTCAAATATACGCATTTTATTACATATCTTTGAACGGAGCAGCCACCTTCTTGTTCTTCTCTGTGAGGTTGGCACTTCCGCCGCACTTGCAGGTCTCTTCTTTCAGCTCTTTGTCGTGTGCAAAGGATTTGATATGTTTAACTCTATCCTTGACCTCTGCCTGCTTACCAAGGTTGAAGTTGTGGTAGTCGGTGGTGAGATAACCTGTGACGCGGCGCAGACGACGGATGTTATGGGAGCCGCAGATCGGGCATGCATCGTTGATCTCATCGGTGTAGCCGCAGTCCATGCAGGTGTCATTGGGCACATTGATAGCGAAATAAGGAATATCCTTGTCCATGGCATAGTCGATGATCTTCTCCAAGGCATCGATGTTGTGCTTTGTTGTTGACGGCAGCTCGACATAGGTGATGCAGCCGGCAGAAGAATAACCTGTGAGTTGGCTCTCGATGTCGATCTTCTCGAACGGTGTCATGTGCTCCCAGACTGGAACATGGATAGAGTTGGTGAAGTAGTCGCGGTCAGAGACATTCTTGATGACGCCGTACTTAGCCTTGAACTTCTTCATAGCTGTGTAGCAGAGGTTCTCAGCAGGAGTGTAATAGACACCGAAGTTGAGCTTATACTGCTTCTTGAACTCAGCACAGCGTGTCTTGAAGAGTGTCTCGATGCGCTTAGCCAGTGCCATGCCTTCGGGCTTGGTGTGGTTGCATCCAATTAGGAGTTGCAGCGTCTCAGCTAATCCGAGCTGGCCCATAGCCAGTGTTCCGTGCTTCATAGCTGAGCGGATACCCTCCTCGGGAATATAGCCGGCCATGGTGTGGTTGTCCCACATGAACGGAGCTGTCTTAGGATCTTGTGAGCAGATCCAGTTGAAACGCTCTATGAGCATATCCTTAGCCTCGTGGATCTTCTGATCGAGGAGCTTCATGAACTTCTCCACGTCGCGGTCAGCCTCCATAGCAAGGGTCGGCATGATGATCGTCGTCGGGCAGATGTTGCCACGGCCGTCCTTGAGCTGGCCGAGACCGTTGATGTCCCATCCATTGGCCGTACGGCAGCCCATGGTAGAGAAGTAGGTGCGCGGATCCTTCGGGTCGAAACCTTCGTTGCCACTCCAGTTCACGTTGGCGTAGTTAGGATACAGACGCTGTGAGGTAGAGCGCATGGCAAGCTGTTTGAGATCATAGTTAGGTGTGCCAGGCTTGTCGTTGACACCTTTCATATACTGGAAGATGCCGCACGGGAAGATCGGCGTGTTGTGATGGAAGCCGATGCCCTCAAGAGATCCGAGAAGCAGCGAGCGAGTCACGAGACGGCCCTCCTCCAAGGTGCAGGTACCATAATTAATAGAGGTAAACGGCAACTGGTCACCCGAACGGCTCTGCAACGTGTTGAGGTTGTGATACATAGCCTCGACAGCCTGATGCAGCTCCTGGATGGTGTCGCACAGGGCAGAGTTATAGTATTTAGGATCAAGACGGTCCTTGTTGGCAAGTGTGAAGTCACCCTTTGTGAGTTTCGTCTTCTTGAAGAACATATCCTTCACAGTGTCGGTCCAGTGCTCGAAAGCAGAGCGGGTCACGCCGACATTGTCCTGATAGGTCTCATCGTAAAGCGTGAGGAAGTCGGTATCGGCAAACTCTTTCTGATCCTTAGCCCATGCCGTAATATAATGTTTGAAGAACGACTTGCGGAAATAGGGCACCATAGTCCAGTCGAGATGGGTAGCCGACACGCCACCGAACTGGTCGAGACTCTGCAGCTGGAAGATGACAGCCACGAGTTGCATGGCAGTGTTGAGAGAGCCTGCCGGACGCACGTCACCCTGACGGGTGTGAAAACCTTTCGACAACAGATCATCGAAGGGGATGGAGAGACAGTTGTGGAAACCGATGGCGTACTTGTTGAGGTCGTGGATGTAGATCTCGTTGTTCTCGTGATTACGGCGTGCCATATCTGACATACAATGATCAAGGGCATACTGCTTCTCGTAGACGTTGGCTGCCTCACCGGAGCGTCCGCCACCGGAATACTCGTCGATGTTGGCATTCTGGTTGACGACGTTCTTAGCCATAAGCTTCTCCTCATAGGCTTTCTTCACACGCTGTTCACGCTCCAGCTTGTGCTGATAACGATACTCGCAGTAGGCGATGACGGCGCGAGTCTCACCATTCTTAGCAAGTACTTCTACAACTGTATCCTGAATGTTCTCAATCTCGAAAACATCAGTAGTGGGGAGATACTTTTTCTCGCACAGCGCAAACACCTCGTCGGCATATTTGCGAGCGGTCTCCTCGTTGTTACCCTCATGGCCAATGGCATTGAGGTCTTTCAAAATAGCAACTTGAATCTTAGTCAAGTCAAACGGCACTACCTTGCCGTCACGCTTCTTTACTTGGATCATGGCAGTTTTTGTAATATTGTTCTAGACAAAAACGGGAAACTTTTTTTCTTTTTGGAAACATAAAAGTTTTCCATTTTGGATAACTTTGTCTTCTCTTACTGTTCCCGAGGTTGTCTGTTTTTGTTCGTTTTGTGGTTGCAAAGGTAGTAAAAAGTTGAATAAGGCGGAACACTTTCACCAACTATTTTTCTACTTTTTTATTCCGTTTTGTATATCAGCCAATTAGCGTCTTTGGCTAAAACAAAATTGCAATAATTATAATGTAAAGCAGTGTAATCGACATCCTTGTTACGGTTGATTGTCATCGTCACGCGGCTGCGTCACAATCATTACGCGGCCGCGTCATAATCGTCTCACGGCCGCGTCACGATCATGACGTGGCCGCGTCACGATGACATCAAACCAAAACTAATCTTAAAAAATGTCACATTCCTTTTCTTTTTTAGCCGGTTGCCTTGCTGTTTTCGCCCAAAAATGATAATTTTGCACATTGTATATCAATGTGCATAACTCGTGCAATTATTAAAAGATAAGTCAATGTCGATATCCAAGACTCGACAGAAACTGGTCGACGTGGCGCGCCAGCTTTTTGCCAAGAAGGGTCTCAACGGCACAACGATGAACGACATCGCCGTGGCGTCGGGGAAAGGTCGCCGTACGCTGTATACTTATTTCAGCCGTAAAGAAGACATCTATTATGCCGTTATCGAATCGGAACTTGAACGGCTGAGCGATAAGCTCGACGAAGTGGCGGCAAAACGCATACCTCCTCAGGACAAAATTATCGAACTCATCTATACCCATCTCATCTCTATCAAAGAGACGGTAGTACGCAATGGTAATCTCCGCGCAGAATTCTTCCGCAACATCTGGACTGTTGAGAAGGTACGCAAGAACTTTGACGAGGACGAGATGGAGCTCTTTCGAAAGGTTTATGCAGAAGGAAAGGCCGACGGCGAGTTTGATATTGAGAATATCGACATGGTAGCAGATATCACACATTATTGTATTAAAGGCCTGGAGGTTCCATTCATCTACGGACGACTCGGCCACGGGCTCACAGAGGAGACCTCGCGCCCGCTCATCGCTAAGATTGTCTACGGTGCTTTAGGAAAGAAGACAAGGTAAAATAGTCGATGTCAACGAATCCACCTGTTTTCTTTGTGGCATAGTTGAAGATGCCATAGCGTGTCCCCATAAAGAAACGCTGCCAGTCGAAGACAAGCGGGAAATCACGGATGACCGTTGTCCAACGCTTGCCGTCAAGACTGTAGGCAAGACTGCCTTTGTCTACTGCTCCACCTCCTGCCTTGGGAGAGAAATCTGCGGAGACCTTCAGGTACACAATGCTTTGTACAAGCGGTTTGCGGTACACCTCATGCCGATGGTCGGCAACGACACGATGGTCCTTTGCCTCCATTTCTACTGAATCGGTCGAGGCAACGACATATTTCTTTCCTTTCTCACAAACGACAGCCACAAGAGCCGCATTATTCTGGAATGCACAGAAGCCGGCTTGATCACCGTCTTTCATCCCTTTCACATCCATCCTAATAACCGCCGAGGTCTTAGGTCCCATCATACGCTGTGAAAGTGTGTTGCGTGCCAGGAAGATATTTGGCGCCACGGAAGCAGTATGCAGACGCAACCATCCTTTACGCTCCGTGAGCGACCATGCTTTGTCCACAGGGTTATGGTTCCATTCCCAGTCAAGGTTAAGTCGAGTAGAAGAAAAATCATCACTGGAGACAATCGTCCTATGGCTCTTCATTTTCATCGTTATCTCCGGGAAGGGACAAGGAGCGATCATCGGCACGCTGTCCACCATGGGCCACCCATCACGCCACGTTACGGGTGAGAGCGTCGGCACGCGTCCCACGCCGCCACGATCCTGGAAGATGAGTGCATACCAGCGACCGTCGGGAGTATCAACGATGGTACCCTGCCCCACTCCACCGAAGCCGCCGAAAGAGGTCTCCAGAATGACACGCTTGGTGTAAGGACCGGTGATACTGTCGGCACGGAAACATACCTCACGCCGCGGATGACCATTGGTCCAGGATATCATCAACAGATAATACTTGCCGTTGACCTTTACCACACGGGAGCCCTCAAGCAATCCTGCCTCATCCACATCTTCTTTCTTGAAAAGCTGGTGATGGGAACCTTCCACGACATGTTTCAAATCCTTTGTCAACTGCACCATTTCTCCTGTAGCGTAGAAAACGTATGGTGTGCCATCAGTGTCGAAAAAGAGCGTGGCATCATGAAAATGAGGAAGACGACTAACGAGCGTCCAGGGGCCGGCAGCCTTCAGAGCCGTCATGATATAGGTTTCGCCACCGGGGTTGTCGTTAGGAGCGAAGAGGGCATAGAAACGGCCATTGTAATATTTCAGAGACGTAGCCCATTGACCGCGACCATAGACGGTGCCGTTCTTCATGTCATATTTCGGTGAGTCGGTAAGCTTATCAAAGAGATAACCTATCGTCTGCCAGTTCACGAGATCACGGGAATGCATGATTGGTCCACCGGGCATGAGATGCATCGTCGTCGACACCATGTAATAATCACTGCCGACACGTATCAAGTCCATATCGGGCACATCGGCCCATAACACCGGGTTATGATAGACGGGACCATTCTCGGCGTGCAACCGACCATTCGGGCAAAGAGAGAGAAATAAGAATACAATAAAAAGGAACAGATAATTCCGCATGTTTAAAAGTATGTTTTAAAGTTTCTATATATCTGTCGGCAAAGTTATCTATTTTCCGCCAATGACATATATAATAATGTGTCGTAATCTTTTGGATTTATTGCATCAGACAGCTATCACTGCGTTTTTTCCACCTTTAAGATTGAAAAATTAAAACAATGAAAGATTGAGAGATTGAAAAATGAAAAGATGAAAGACCAAGTTTCGCAAAAAAATATCGAAAAACTTGCGGGAATGGAATTATTCTCTTACCTTTGCAAATGTTACAATGCGGAATATTTATTGGGGGATTAGCTCAGTTGGCTAGAGCGCTTGCATGGCATGCAAGAGGTCATCGGTTCGAATCCGATATTCTCCACCATTAATATTGAAAAATTGAAAGAATGAAACAATGAAAATAGCGCATCGCAGCTTTTTCATCGTTTCATTCTTTCTTTGTTTATCCTCCTTTCATTCTTTAGTCTTTTCCTCCTTTCAATCTTTCATTATTTCATTTTTTCATTTTTTCATTTTTTCATTTTTTCAATATCCGAAAGGCGAGCGCAATGTTGTTGGGCAACTGCTGCGGCACCGTGATCTGTAGGCCTGCCTTTGTCTGTTTGTAGGCAACCTTTCCCGGATAGCCAAGAAGCGATACTTTGCGACCTTTGGTCACAGCTTTCAATGTAACAGTGCTACCGGGCTGTGGAGCACACATGGTGATGGCATAAAGATACTTACCCTTCTGCGTATAACGGATATCAGCTGACGTATAATGAATCTTGCCCTCGTTAAAGCCTTGCGCATTCACCGGGTTCTTGGTTTCCAGTGCTGGTCCGTCACCGAACTGCTTCCAAGGACGCGTGCCATAGATGGCCTCGCCGTTGACTTTCAGCCAAGCACCAATCTCCTTTACGATTTTATATTCGAGCGAGTCGATGGTACCGTCACCTTTCACTGGTACACTCAAAAGGAGGTTGCCGTTCTTGCTCACCACGTCAGCAAGGGTCTGAATAACGGTCTGCGCACTCTTGTAACTACCGTCGTAGAGCCTGCGCTTGTCGTAATGCCATGAGCCGATGCAAGTACAGGTCTGCCACGCCTTGGACTGGATGGCATCGGGCGCCCCACGTTCGACATCCCATACAATGGCATCCTTATGGAACTCTTTAAGTACCTTACCTGTCACCACGGCTTCGTTGCGGCCTTTGTGTTCCGCCATACTCTTGTTGTAATAGCTCGATACGATATCAAGACCGGCATCACAGAAAGGATAGAGCGGCAACACGGTGTCATCGAAATAGACGATGGCAGGGTCGTAACGGTTGATAAGGTCCATCGTGCGGTTATAAAACTTATCGCAGTATGATTGGTCGGGTAGCGTAACCTTCGCCGGATCCCAGTCCCACTCACCATTATCCTTACTAAGGGCATGGCGCTGCTCATAGAGATCCTGCGGGTCGTAGCCTTCCCACCATTTGCCTTTGCCATCAGCTTTCGTAAGCCTTCCATCATAGGTTTGTCCACGGAAGGTGCCTTTCTTGTCAGCTCCACGCGATGTCTCGTACCACGTCCACGCATGCGCCGCATGAACACTCAGGCCAAGAGGGAGACCCTCTTTCTTGCAGGCAGCCGCCCATCCGGCAATGATATCTTTTTTCGGGCCCATGTTCACAGAGTTCCACGGCTGGTACTTACTGTCCCACAAGTCGAAGTTGTCGTGATGATTCGCCAATGCGAAGAAATACTTAGCCCCACATTGTTTGTATAGGGCCACGAGAGAATCCGGATTCCAGTTTTCTGCTTTCCATTCATGAATCCAATCCTTGAAGCCGAAGTCGCGCTGCGGACCCCGTGTCATCTTACTGTATGTGTACTGGTCGTTGCCCTCTATATACATGCAACGACCAAACCAGTCGCCATATTCCGGCTCACACTGCGGTCCCCAGTGAGCCCAGATGCCGAACTTGGCATCGCGGAACCACTCCGGGCACTGATAGTCGGACAGGCTCTCCCACGTCGGCTGATACTTGCCTTTGATGAGAGGTTCCTTGCTTGTATCAACATGTACTTTGATAGCTTTCTCCGCTTCTTTTGCGCTGTCATAAATGTTCTGTGCAGAGAGGAGCATAGGGCAAGCTATGGCTACCCATAAAAGAAGAGTTTGTTTCATATTATTTTTAGCCTTGTAGGGCGGCCATCAGGCCGTCCTACGGTGAGATCATTTAATCGAGAACACAGCAGCAGAGACAGGGCCAAGTGTCACCACATCGCTCTTTCCGCTCTTGTAGCTTGCCTTACCCGTAACGATCAGCGTCTTTGGCTTGGACGCTTTTACACGCTCATTACCTTGTTGCAAGGCAGAATTGTCCGTTGGCGCCTCCACTGTGGCAACATGTGGCAACACCGCCTTCACGGCCTTGCCACTCGGGTTCAAGGCAACGATACATATTTGATCGCCCGACTTGCGTTCGTAGACCATTGGATAAGGCTGCTTAAGATCACTGATAAGTTTCCAGTCAGCGAGGTTTCCGAGGGCCGGAGTGGCATGGCGCAGCTGCACAAGACGACGGGTAAAGTTGAGCATTGAGTTAGGGTCTTTATCCTCAGATGCCACGGTAATCTTCCCGCCATCTGTTGCCACAGGCAGATAAAGCTTATCGGGCGAGCAAGAAGAGAATCCTGCTGTAGCACCGGGAGCCCACTGCATTGGCGTTCGCGTGCCGGCACGCTCATTGGAGCCCTCCTTACTCGGGAGGTTCATCTCATACTTCATGCCTATCTCATCTCCGTAATAGATGAATGGCACGCCGGGCATGGTAAGGAAGAAGGTCATGGCTACCTTCAACTGGTCAGGCGTATTGCGCGTGCCGATATTCGGACGCTGATAGTCGTGATTGGCCGACGGGATAGCGATATATCCTTTGTCGCGGGTGTTAAAGTAAGAATGGGAGTAGTTCTTGACAAACTCATCCAAACTACCCTTTCCTTCCTTGTCGAAATAACAATACTTATAAGATGTCTTCGGATTGTCCCATGGATGGATGGCTCCCCACGGCGTGTTGCGTGCGAAGAAGAGAGACCCATACCCAGGCACACCAAAATGAATCATGAAGTCGATGTTGAACCCGGCTGGAATAGCGACAGTCGGGTTGGCCCATTCTGAGATAAGCACGCACTGCGGATAGTTCTTGTCCTTCCAGGCACGCATCTCATTCCACAGCTTAGAAGTCTCCACTTTGTCAGGGTCGTTCTTCACGAGTGAGGCTGCCATGTCCACGCGGAAGCCGTCGACACCTTTATCAAACCAGAAAGCCATGATGTTGCGCATCTCACGACGCAGCGCTTGTGGGCCGGGAGCGGTGACAGGCTGTTCCCATTTGTGATTGGGATCAGGATGAGCAAAGCCATAATTGAGTGCCGGCTGACATTCGAAGAAGTTCTTCTCATAGTATTTGCCACGTGGTGCATCAATCTCCACATAGCGGCCTATCGTCGACGACTGTGGGTTAGGCTCTTTATGGCGCTTGATAATATCTTGCTTATCCTGATCGCTAATAGAGTCGGTCCAGATATAATAGTCGGCATAACGCCCGTTGCGGTCGCCATTGGCACTCTCCTTGAACCACTGGTTCTTGACACTCGAATGGCCGGCGACAAGATCGAGACACACCTTGATGCCGCGTTTATGTGCCTCACGGACAAGCGTCACAAGGTCCGTATTGGTGCCAAAGCGTGGATCTATCTTATAGAAATCGATGACATCATAACCACCATCAAACCACCCCGACTCAAAGCAGGGATTGATCCACAAAGCGTTAACTCCCAAGCTCTTGATATAATCGAGCTTTGAGGTGATACCCGGCAGATCTCCAATGCCATTGCCATCGGAGTCCATGTATGATGAAGGATAAATCTGATAAAACACAGCATCGTGGAGCCATTCCGGCCCACGCGCGTCAGTACTCTGAGCCTGTGCAGCAGTAAGAGCAAGAGCCATAGCGGTAGTCAATAATAGTTTTCGCATGGTATATATAATGTTAGTTTTCTGAAGGCAAAGATAATCATTTTATCCTTACATTCAAAGTAAATTAGCGTTTTTTGAGGAATCAACAAAGCCGCCCCCATCCACGGAGGGACTGGAGACGGCCGATAACGACAAAGCAGGGTTGTCTATCAATTCATCAGATACTGCTTATTTGCTGTATCCAGGATTCTGCTTGAGGTTCTTGTTCAAGTTAAGTACTGAGTAAGGAATAGGATATACACAGGTGTATCCTGTCTTATCATCGTTGTAGTCACCGGCGAGAGAGCTGTGAGCCACACCGGGGTAACGATCAACAGTAGGTTCCGTGAAAGTGCAGAAACGGATCTGATCCTGGCGGCGTACGCCTTCCCAAGCCAATTCTATCATTCGCTCATCAAGGATGTCGTTGAGGGTAAGGGAAGTACGCGGTGTAGCCTTGGCACGATTACGGATTTCATTAACAAGTTCCAGAGCACCCGCTTTGTCACCGAGACGGTACTCAGCCTCTGCCTTCATCAGCACAGCATCGCCATACCGCCAGATGACAAGGTCATTATTGTTCTGTCCCTGTGTGGAAGCCGTTCCGTCGTACTCGTATTTCTTGAAGCGGGCACCGGCACATTTGACATCGTGCGGATCGGCATCGTTACCGAAGTTCACGACAGCCTTGAGCGGTTCATACTCCAACGGCGTCGACGTAGCGCCATCGCTGAGCGATCCGGTGTGCTGCTCCGTCTCAAAGTCACGGTCGCACCAGTAGTTGAGTCTGAGGCGTGGGTCCTCATTATCAGTGCCGTAGCCCATGACCTCCATGGCGCGCACCGTAGCGCAGGCACCGTTCCAACCGGAATAGCCAATGGCCGAAGCATGGTTGTAGTGGAGCGAACGCATGAGGTTATAATCGGTAATCTTATACGTCTTGTCGTCGTTAGGACGCACAAAGATATTCTCCGTAGAGGTCTCGTTGGCCTTGAGGAAGTTGTCTGAATAGTTGGCCATAAGCGAGTAACCCTGCGCCTTGATCTGGTCAACACAGTATTTCACGGTCTCCCAGCAGTTACGCTGTGTGCCGTCGACGGTCATCATGATCGTCTTACCCTTAGCCGACACAGCCTCACCAAGGGTCTCACTGGCCGTCGCAGCCTTGCTCATATCATCGCCGACAAACATCTTGTAACTGTCCGTACCCGTATCGTCGATAGTATAGACCGGTGCATTGAGGGCGCACTTTGCCATACACATATAAGCCACAGCCTTCGTCACACGGCCATAATACTCACCAGAGTTCTGACAATGTCCTTCGCCGAGGTCGGGAAGGGCAGCCTCGAGCTCTGTTGTGACAAACTTGAACACATCACTGCGGTTGCTCTGTTTCACCTCATTGGTAGCCTGTGTCGAAGAGGTCACGATAGGCACCTGGGCATAGAGGTCCATGGCATAATAGTAGTAGATGGCACGGATGGTGCGCAGCTCAGCCACATAGGTCTTATAGTCGGGGTGCTCGGTAAGCATCGGCGTGAGCTTGTCGATACTCGAGTTGCACAGACCGATAATCTTATACAGATGGTTCCACACTCTTGAATAGGTGTCAACGGATGACTCGAAGTTGTGCAGGAACATGTTCTGCCACTTACCGCCGTCGACCCAGTCGCCCTGACGTCCCGGAAGCATCGTAGCATCGGACATGAACTCCTGGAGGGTATGGACACAGTCGGTGTTGCCGTAGAGACCGTCACCGATAGCCGAATAGACGTTAGCCACAGAGTTGACATAGGTCAGCGTTGCGTTCTTGAAAGCCTCTTCCTCACTGAAAGAGCTCTTCGGGTTCTCGTCAAGCGAGCAGGCTGCTAAGAGCGCCGTAGAGAGGAGGGCTATTCCTATAATATGCTTTTTCATAAGACTGATTCATTAAAAGAATTAATAACATTAGAATGTGATGCCCACGTTGAAAGCGAAGGTACGTGTGAGCGGGTAGATGCGCTTATCGTCAACACCGAGGGTGCCGTAGCTCGTTGTACCTTCCGACTGCTGGATGAGTGAAGCAGAGTTGATCATAGGAGTCAGGCCCTTGTAACCCGTAATAGTGCAGACATTATTGACAGAGAATCCAAGCTTGATATTCTGGATATACTTGCACTTGAGCTGCTTCTGCGTGAGGTTATAGCTGAGCTGGATGTATTCGAAGTTGACATAGTCGCCTTTTTCCAGCCAGTAGTCGGAGATGACCTTATCCTTGATACCCTTAGCCGGAGCATCGGCAAGGACATTGTAAGTCGGGAAGTTGGACAGATCACTGTAAGTCATAGAAGTACCATTATAGATCTTATGGCCGAAGGCGCCATTGAACTGTGTTGCAAGGCTCCAGTTCTTATAAGTAAAGGTGAAATCCCAGCCGAGATAAGCTTTAGGAATAGCCTGACCGCATACCTGACGGTCACCGGAGTCACCGGTATCGATGGTTCCATTCTGATCAAGATCAGAGATGATATACTTACCATCCTTGTCTATACCCTCGCAGTGAGGCAGATAGAACACACCAATGGGCTGTCCTTCCATGAGGTAAGTCACGCCATAGTTCTGAGTCAGACCGGCAGCATTGATACGTGCCACCATGATATGCTCAGAGGTCGTGAGCTGCTGTCCCTTGTAAGTACCGGAGAGAGAATTCAGCTTGTTGCTCTGGAAGCTGAGGTTCAGCCCGGAGTTGAAGGTGAAGTCGCGTGTCTTGATGATGTCACCGCGGATACCAATCTCAAAACCATGATTTGTCATCTCACCCATGTTGGCCAAGAGGTTCTCATAAGTGAACGGAGGCACAGGCACGGTATAAGTATAGAGCAGATCTTTTGTCTTGGAGGTGTACCAGTCGAGGGTGATATTGAGTCGGTTGTTGAAAGCCGAGAAGTCAAGACCGGCATCGAAGGTACTCTTCGTCTCCCATTTAAGGTCGGGGTTGTCATTGCTCTGGATGGCGAAGGTCGTAGTGTTGGTGCCGTTGACCGGTGTCACACCGTTGGGACCATAGAGAGCAAGAGAGGTGTAAGGATCGATAGCGTCCTGGTTACCTGTGACGCCGTAGCCCACACGAATCTTGAGGTTGTTGACCCACTTGACATTCTTCATGAAGTTCTCTTGCGAGACGACCCATGCAGCAGAAGCTGACGGGAACCAGCCCCACTTGTGACCGCTGCCGAGCTTTGACGAACCGTCGGCACGGAGGTTAGCCGTGAGGATATAACGGTCGGCAAACATATAGTTCACGCGGGCCATATAAGAACTGAGGGTATATTCCTGAGAGTTGGACTGCACGTCGCCCCATGACACATTGGCACCAGCCTCAAGGTTGTTGTACTTGAAATAGTTGGTAGCGAAGCCTTTGGCCTGCTCAGAATGAGTGAAGGTCTTGTAGCGCTGACCTTCCATCACGGCAAGAGCGTCGATATGATGCTTGCCGAAATCTTTCGTAAAGGTAAGCTGAATGTTACCCATGAGGTCTTTGCGCTGGATATTGTTGATATAAGCCCAACCATTACCGTTCAGCTCACCCTGACGGATATCATTAGGCACATAGCGCTTCAGCTCGATATTCGTCTTCGTATAAGAACCGAAAGCAGAGAGGAAGAGGCCGTCGACGATGGTCCATGTCGCCTTGCCGTGCGCTACGAGCGTACCGACATCATAACGGTTGTCAATCTCAAGCTGGCCCAGTGGGTTATAAATCTCATTGGCAAGCATATCCTCATCCCATTTGCCAGTAGTGGCATTCTTTGTGTTGGGATAAGTGGGATTATAGGCAGCAGCAGAATAGAACATCTTCTGCATGTCGTACTGCATCTTTCCGTCATATTCCGACCCCATCATGCCCATCTCAAGTTTGAGTTTCTTGTTGAAAGCGAGCTGCTGAGCATCGAGCTTTGCGGTATAGTTGCGCATATCTGAATTGCGGAGCGCGCCCTGCTTCTGAATGAAACCGAGGGAAGCACGGTAGTTGCCCGTATCATTACCTCCGGAGAAGGCGACATCGTGGTTCTGCGTGATACCCGTCGAGCGTTCAATCTCGTCAAGCCAGTTAGTGTTGCCGCCTAAGTCGGTAGGTGTCAGACCCATGCTCTTCGCTGTAGAACGGTAAGCATCGGCATTCAGCATCTTGATATTCTTGAAGACCTTGTTAATACCGAACGAGCCATTATAGGTAATGGAGCTCAAGCCGTTCTTACCCTTTGTTGTCGTCACGACAATGACACCGGCAGCACCACGGGAACCATACTGTGCTGTCTCCGAGGCATCCTTCAGGATCGTCATACTCTCGATATCGCTCGGCTGAAGGGCATTGAACATCGTCATGTCTCCATAAACGCCATCAATGATGACGAGCGGGTCGTTACCACCGGAAAGAGAAGAGGTACCACGCACGCGGATGTTCGTCGTACCCATAGGGTCACCGCCACTCTTAGAGATGACGACGCCGCTGACCTTACCCTTCAGAGCATCGGCAGCACTCGTCACGATACCTTGGTTCATGTCCTTACGTCCGACACGCTCCACGGCACCCGAGACAGTACGCTTCGTACCGATGGCATAACCGACAACGACGACCTCATCAAGGTCTTGCTTGTCCGGTTCCAACACAACGTTGAAGCTGCGCTGCTGGCCAATCTTGATCTCTTTATTGGTATAACCAATGTAAGAAATGACAAGGGTCTGACCCGGCTTAGCATCGGAGAGCTTCCAGTCACCATCAAGGTCGGTCACTGTACCTCCCTGCTGGCCTTTGATCTGGATGGTAGCACCTATCAGCGGCTCACCCGACTTGTCCTTCACTGTGCCTTGCACCACTGATTGTGCCAAGGCGCCCATTGTGCATAACATGCCTGCACTTAACAGCGCGGCTTTCTTCATCAATGTTTTCCTCATGTGATGGCAGATTTTAAAATAGGTTTATATAATATGTTTTGATTGATAATATCTTTTATCGGTCTTATAGACTTTCGACCGCAAATTTAAGCGATATTACATTACGTTGTTATTCCTTTCGCTAAAAAATGCACAAAAAAAGTATGTAATCGTTTGCATAAACTTAACAACAATGATGTATATATTATTGAGAAGGCAGAGAAGCGTTAAACAACTGTTAAAGTAGTGAGAATATTTTTATATTATCAAGGAAAGTACTACCTTTGCACTCGCTTTAAAAGAAGCACGGGTGGTTACCAGAGTGGCCAAATGGGGCAGACTGTAAATCTGCTGGCTCTTGCCTTCGGTGGTTCGAATCCATCACCACCCACCCAATTCAAATTTTTTCGTAACTTTGTACATGTTTAGTTCCGTAGCCGTTGTGAAACGCCTACGGTTTTTTTGTGTCGCTTCCAGCCCCTCCTTGCCCCACCCTTTATCCCTCCCCCACCCAGGGGAGGGAGAGATATGTTTATAGAGGTTGGAGCAATCCTATGTTTATCTTTGTAATCTCTCCCTCCCCTGGGTGGGGGAGGGATAAAGGGTGGGGCAAGGAGGGACTAAGGGTGGGGCCGGTGGGTTTATCTCTTGAAACCTAAAAGAACATAAAACAAAAGCAAACGAAAGCAAAAACGTAAGTGTGCACGTGCACAAACTGTTGATTTATATCAATAATAGCACATTTTCTTTCTTTTTTCGATGAAAATATTTGGAAGGTGTCTAAAAACACTGTACCTTTGCAAACGTAATCAAGAGGGTAACACCTCAAGATCATTAAGTAGAACAAGTTAGTAGATTTTTCATATAGGTTTTTAGTTTTTAGGTTTTGATAGATTGTTTTTTAGGTTCAAAGGTTATTAGTTTTTAGGTTAAAGATTGGTTTTAGTTTTCAGGTAACAATTTGATGCAAGATGGTTGGTTGACGCCGCGAGGCGGAAACCTTCAATCAAGCTCAAACAAAAATTGAATTAATAGTAATTCGCAATATACAGGCAATGGTCGTGAGACTGTTGCCTGTTTTGTTTTGTCTGACTTCCATCCTTTGTTACCACTTTATAAGATTAAGCGTGCCGTAGGCTGCGGTTTTAGCATCTCTTTAGGTACGCTTTTCTGGATACGATCGATTAAGAAGTTAAGCAACGATTTACGGATAAAGTCCTTGCGGGTAGCCATGATGATTTCCCTTGTCGGAATAGGCAAAGCAAAGGGACGTACAAGGCGACGCTGACAGTCCGTGAGCTGATGCACGGCGAGCTCTGGGATAAACGTGATACCCTTGTCGTGCTCTACCATACGCATGAAGGTCTCGATGCTGCCAAGCGTATAGGCTTTCTTACTGCGGGTCGCAGCAGGAAGCTGGCAGAACTTCACCAATTGGTCTCGGAAGCAATGTCCTTCGTCGAGCAACCAAAGAAATCCATTCGTGAGGTCTGTCGTCTTCACAACTTTATGGCTAAAGAGCGGGTCATTCTCAGATACATAAGCATAGAACTGCTCATAATATAAGGTGGTAAGGTTGAGATCATCGAGTCCGCCTACACGTGCAAGGATAGCGGCATCGATGGCTTGTTCATCAAGTGCCCGCTTGATCATGTTCGTCTTCAGCTCTATCACCCGGAGGTCCATATCCTTATACTCATTGAGCAACTGCGGAAAGAAACGTGGAAGAAGATAAGGTGCTACCGTAGGCAGCACACCAATGGTGAAGGAGCCTTTTAGCGAGTGCTGCTCTTCCCATACAGCCTCTTTCACTTTACGCGCCTGATACAATACCTCTTTAGCCTGACGGATAACGGCTAAACCCGTAGGCGTAGGCGTGATAGGCTGACGCTTCCGGTCGAAAAGCTTGCAACCAAGTTCCTCTTCCAACTTTTGTATCATTGAACTCAGCGTGGGCTGGGTCACTTCGCAAGCATCAGCCGCCTTTGCGAAATGCCGATATTTTGCAAGCGCTAAAATATATTCCAGTTGTTGAATTGTCATAACTATATGATTATTAAACCCTTATATTCATTTATAGAAAACATCTATCATCTGATAGAAATTATCAGTTGTGGCATTGAAGCCTTCTTCATACCTTTGCACCAGAGAAAAGGAAAACACTTCTCTACAACAAGAACAAACAATTAATAACGCATAAAACATTTACATTATGAAGACATTACAATTCACCGGACTCAACGAGAACAACGTCAACAACGTGATCAACGCTCTTGCTCAGCTCCTTGCTGATCTCCAGGTTCACTATACCAACCTGCGCAACCTCCACTGGAACGTCAAAGGCCCCCGCTTCTACGTGCTCCACGAGAAGTATGAGGAGATGTACAACGACGTGGCAGCCAAGGTCGACGAAGTCGCAGAGCGCATCCTTCAGCTCGATGGCACTCCCGAGCACCGCTTCTCCGCTTATCTCAACACTGCCAACGTGAAAGAGCTCCCCGTAGTAAAGGACGAGACCACAGGTCTGCGCTACGTCCTCGATACCCTCAAGGCACTCATCGCTGAGGAGCGAGCTCTGCTCAAGAAGGCTTCTGAGGCCGACGACGAAGTGACCGTAGCAATGATGAGCGATTATCTCTCCGCACAGGAGAAGACCGTCTGGATGCTCGCTGCCTACAACACTGAAGCATAAACAGCCTCTCCACGACCCTCCCCAATAGGGGAGGGAGAAGCCTCTCCACGATCCCCTCCCGCGTAGGGAGGGTTTTTTTATTACCGAGAGTGCCGTTTGTGCTTTGGGTAATTACTCCCTCCCCTATTGGGGAGGGCCGGGGAGAGGCTGTTACTGTTTTATGCCTTTCATCGTCAGTGAGATACGGTGACGGCGCTTATCCACGTCGAGCACTTTCACGCGCACATGCTGATGAAGTTTCACCACATCGTTCGGGTCACGCACATATTTGTCGGCAAGCTGAGAGATATGCACGAGGCCATCCTGATGCACGCCGATGTCGACAAATGCACCGAAGTTAGTGATATTCGTCACGATACCTGGCAGTTCCATCATCGGCACGAGATCTTCTGGCGTATGAACACGCGGATCAAACTCAAACGTCTCTGCCTTGCCACGCGGGTCGCGTCCGGGCTTCTCAAGCTCTTTCATGATGTCGGTGAGTGTCGGCAGACCTACGGTCTTCGACACATATTTATTAATGTTCACCTTCTTCCGCTCCGCCGGGTCTTTGATGAGATCCACGACAGTGCAACCACAGTCCTGGGCCATCTTCTCTACGATAGGATAACTCTCCGGGTGCACGGCCGAGGCGTCGAGCGGGTTCTTAGCTCCAGGGATACGAAGGAAGCCTGCACACTGCTGGAAGGCAGAAGGACCAAGACGCGGCACTTTCTTCAACTGTGCACGCGAGGTGAACGGACCGTTCTCCTTGCGATAGTCAACGATGTTCTGTGCCAACACGGGTCCCAAGCCTGAGACATAGGTCAGCAGGTTCTTCGAAGCTGTGTTGACATCCACACCTACGGCATTGACACAGAGCTCCACTGTCTGATCGAGACTATGTTTGAGTTTTGTCTGGTCTACATCGTGCTGATACTGTCCCACACCGATACTCTTCGGATCAATCTTCACCAACTCGGCCAGCGGATCCATCAGTCGGCGCCCGATAGACACGGCACCTCGCACCGTGACATCCTCGTCGGGGAACTCCTCGCGTGCCACTTCTGAAGCCGAATAGATACTTGCGCCATCCTCAGACACAACGTACGTGGGAATGTCCTTTATTTGTCGCAGGATATCAGAAGTCTCGCGTGAAGCCGTACCATTGCCGCAGGCGATGGCTTCCACGCGCCATTTGCGTGCAATGTCCTCAAACTGTTGCAAGGCACGTGTCGCCCGCTGCCCATCATCATGTCCTCCTACCGCCATGACCACGGTGTGATAGAGCAGATTGCCCTGTGCATCGAGCACGACGACCTTACAACCGGTACGGATACCCGGGTCTACTCCCATGACACGCTTCTGCCCAAGGGGTGCAGCGAGGAGCAACTGCCGCAGGTTCTCTTTGAACACATGGATAGCCTCATCGTCGGCTTTCTCTTTGCTCAAGGCAGCAAACTCATTTTCTATCGAAGGCTCGACAAGTCGTTTATAACTATCCTCCACGGCTTCAGCGACAAGTGTCTGACAGGGGCCGAAACCATGGACATAATGGCGCTTGAGCCGTTCAATGTTTTCCTCATCATCACCGGTGATGCTCACACGCAGAACACCTTCAGCCTCGCCACGGCGCATAGCAAGCAACCGGTGGGAAGAACAGCGGCGCAGCTCCTCGGAGAAAGCGAAATAGTCACTGTATTTCTGAGCCTTATCCTCATCCTTCATCTTCGGGATGACACGCGAGACGATCGTCGCCTCCCGCTGGAAATCACGGCGTACCGTCTGACGGGTGCCTTCATTGAGCGAGATGTCCTCTGCGATGATGTCCTGGGCTCCTTTGATCGCTTGTTCCACATCCTTCACGTCATCTTTGACGAAACGCTGGGCAGCCATATCGGGATAATGCTCTTTCTGATTCATGATAACTTTCGCCAAGGGCTCCAGTCCCTGCTCACGCGCCACCTGGGCACGTGTCCGGCGACGAGGCTTGTAAGGCATATAGATATCCTCTATCTCCGTGGCATCCCACGACTGGGTGATGCGTTGGCGCAACTCGTCTGTGAGCTTACCCTGACTGTCTATGGTCTTGAGGATCGTCTCCTTACGCTTCTGCAGTTCCTTCAGTTTCTCATAAAGGTCACTGACGGTAGCCACCTGCACCTCATTGAGGTTTCCTGTGGCTTCCTTACGATAACGACTGATGAAAGGAATGGTGGCACCGGCATCGAGGAGCTCGAGCACGGCCTCCACCTGTTCTGCCCGAATATTCAGGCTTTGAGAGATTATAGTTGAATATTGGTTCATTTATTTTATTTTTATGCGTTATGACTTCTTTATTCTTTAGCGCAGCGCCGCCCGCGCTGCTTCTATGATGTCATCTTTTCCATGAAGATAGCCCTCTGTAGTAAGACCGACCTTGATATCCGGCTCTATGCCATCCTCCGTACTCTTCTTATCTGTGTCGTACATCGGGCAAGCTGAGAAACGGATGCTCCAACCGTTAGGCAGCTCCGAGGAGAACGGCAGACCGGCACCGCCCCCCGTGCGGTCTCCCACTATCGTGACATTGGGACAGTGACGCATATACTTCACAAATTCATTGGCAGCAGAGAACACCGAGCGGTTTGTCAGTACCACGACGGGCTTATGCCATCTTACCCCTTGGGCTGGTTTGAGCGTCTGTTCCTCCAAGCCAGAGAAATCATCGTGTCCCTTTCCCGTTTTATGCCGCATATATCCGACAAGGATCTCCTTGTCGGTGAAGCGTGCAGCAAGCGTCTCGGCCGAAGTGATCAGTCCACCGCCATTCTCGCGAAGGTCTATGATGAGTCCGAGGCATGGCTGCATATATAATAAGATGTCATCGAGATTGCCGGCACTGATCGTGTTTTCAAAGGTAGGCACCTGGACATAGCCGATATTATCGTCGAGGATACGGTATTTAAAACCATTGGAGATACGGTAGTCGGTACCAAGATAGCGGCGGATGAGCGAGTCGTTATAGTTCTTCGGATAATTTTCATGGAAGCCCCAATAGCGACTGTAGTCGAAGCCGGCAAAGAGATTGACATGCCCGTCCTTAAGTTCTGCAAGCATGTCGCCCAAGACCTCAAGTTCCTGGTCATCAGTCACACCCTCATTGAAACGCGGTGCATAGACAGCATGAATGGAGTCCCAGTCGACGCCCTTCTCGCTGAAAAAGCAATAATGCTCATCCATGATCTTCCACAACGCCTCAAAGTTGCCCGACGGTGAGTCTTCATACTCATCCTCATCCACACATGCCGTGAAAGACAAGGAAAGGAACAACAGCAAAAACAGCTTCAATGTTTTCATCATCGCTATGCCTCCTTTCTTAATACCTCCACCCTATCGTGAACGCATGTGTATACTGGTGATACTTCAGGTTGTTCTTTCTCATCTGCCAGATGTCACTCAGATAACCGACCGTAAAGGTTGTACGCCATAACCGGAAGTCGAAAGTAAGCATCTGGTGGAGTTGCACACCCGAAAATGGTGAGACGAAGACTACATTGTGGTCATAGTTGCCTCGAGTAAAGATTTCATAGTAGCTCTGTCCATAGTTGGGTGAGAAAGCAAGCCCCATCCACGGCATGGCGACCTCATAATGAAGGGCAAAAGGCTTGTCTTTGATATAAAAGCGCCATGTCGCCAAAACAGAAGGATCAAGATTCAGCGCCAGCCTCATTTGCGCAGGGTTATTACTGTTCCGAGTATTATAAAGCCCGCCGAGGGTAAAGTCACCCAACAGTCCGACACGGATGTTCACTGGTGTCGGGTCGATATTATAATGCCAACCATAGCGAAGGTTATACATAGCCCCAAGAAAAGAGTTGGAATTTCCACGTGTTCCGGCTTTCGTTACGAAGGCTTCTTGCGTGAAGAGGTAGGACCAATGACGCAACACATTAGCATGAGACACAACATCCTCAGCCGATTTCACAAGCTTACGATTAGATTTCTCCCATGTGTAGCGGAGCTCAAGGCCCGTCGCTTTCTCCTGCGAGAGATAGGTGTCGAGCAAGTCCGTATGCCCAACACTTATCAGGCTCGCCTTCTCCAGCTGGGCAGAAGCCGTAGAGGAGACGACAAGCAACAAGGCCGTCACCATAGCCAGGATAATATGATAAGGTAGTGTTTTCATGCCAATTGTTATTTATCCTTCCGATTTCCAGTTTGATTTTATCTTCAAAGGGAGGCAATCCTGTTAGTACCTAGTATGTAGCCGCACCTCGGAGAGGTGCCACATGATTAGCCCCACGTGAGGCGCAGCCGAAACGTGGGGTTCGGTGCGGCGACGATACGTTGCCTTCCGGCCTCGAAGAGGGCGAACCTCACTGGGGGGCACATTGTTTTCATTGTTTTTCATCTGTGGTAAATCTCAGGTTCGCCCTCTTCGAGGCCGACCGGTCAGGTAAAACCACCCGATCCGAAACCCCAGGTTACGTCGCTGCGCTCCTTACCTGGGGCTAAGCATGTTCGACCTCTCCGAGGTCGCTTCCTTACCTGGGGCTAACCACGTTGCCCCCCCTCGGGGGCCTAATCCCTCAACTGTGACTACTCCTTGTCATCGAACAGGTTGAGCTGCCCCGTCATCTCGTCAATGATCTGCTGACGTGACTTGCCCGCATCGGGGTCGAGATCCTCGTCATTGTTGCCTTCATCCGAAGAAGCATCGCCATCATCCTCCGGTTTCTCCGGCTGACGCAACGGCTCGAGCTCTTCGACCTTGTCGACCTGCCACGTAGCGATACGCTTACCCTTAGCCTTGAAGCCTTTGACACCGACAAACTGCTCGGCATCAATCTCCATCGGTGGCCGCACGCTGTCAGCGCCACCGAACGTCACGCGGATATTCGGATAAGGTGTGCCTGTGAGCAGCAGGAGCTTACTCTCACTGTTCTCACCAATAAAGTTCTGCGGGGTCTTCCTCGCCTCAAGCATGAAACGCTTCAGATAAGGATAGCCACTGTTGTCGGCATCGAGGAGCACGGCCGTCCACACTTTGTGCGGATCGTATTTCTCAATGAGCGAGATATTGTCCTCGAAGTGGTTGTTAAGGTCGAAGTCGGTGATATAATAGTTGCCGCCAGTGAGCATAACGAGCACCGAGTCGTCGTCACTGAACTCACCGAGGTACTTGCCACGACCATCGTAGTTGAGACGTTTTACATCGGCATCGAACCACACCTTACGCCCACCGAGCGTCGAGTGACCATGACTCTTGAGCGTGATACGCTTCACGTTCTTCTTCGTCAGCAGGTTACCACGTGTATTACGGCCCTTGATGAGAATCTCAGAGAAGTCTTTCTCCAGGAACAGTGGCTGATTACGCTTTGTCAGGTCGGGCTCCAGCGTCACCTTGATGACCTCTGCCTCACCATTGGGGTTCGCCGTGAAGTAAACCACACGTGAGCCCGGTGTGCCTTGTGTGACATCGTACTCGCGGTCGCGGATAACGGACGTCACGTTGAAACGCTTGATATAGTAAGGACCTTTCTTGCCATCTCGGTAAACGACATTGTAGATCGTGCGCTTGTCGTTCTTCTTGAACACCTGTGCCCACAGCACATTCTTGCCGACGAAGATCTTCTCCGCGACCTTGATGACCTTATATTTACCGTCCTTGTAGAAGATGATGATGTCGTCAAGGTCGGAGCAGTTGCATACAAACTCGTCTTTCTTCAGGCCTGTACCGATGAAGCCGTCCTGGCGGTTGATATACAGTTTCTCATTGGCATCGACTACCTTCGTCACCTCGATGTTATCGAAGGAGCGGATCTCTGTCAGACGCGGATGATCTTTGCCGTAGGTCTCCTTGAGGTGTTCAAACCACGCGATCGTGACATCGGTCATGTGAGCCAGGTCGTGCTCGATACCCTTGATGTCCGACTTCATCTTCGCCATGAGCTTGTCGGCCTTGTCCTTATTATATTTAAGGATACGCTGCATCTTAATCTCCAACAGGCGGAGATAGTCGTCGTCACGGATTTCGCGGATGAGTTTCGGCTTCCACGGCGTGAACTTCTTGTCGAGGAACGCCAATACCGCTTTCTGGTCGGGAGCCTGCTCAAACTCCTTCTCCTTGTACATACGCTCCTCAATGAAGATACGCTCCAGAGAGGCGAAGAAGAGTTGCTCCTCCAGTTCACCCTTGCGGATCTCCAACTCTTTGCGCAACAACCCCATTGTGCGGTCGGTAGAGTGCTGCAGAACCTCGGAGACAGTGAGGAACTGCGGCTTGTCATCCTCAATGACGCAGCAGTTGGGTGAGATGTTTATCTCGCAGTCGGTGAAGGCATAGAGGGCGTCGATGGTCTTGTCAGGTGACACACCTGGGGCAAGGATGACCTGGATCTCAACGTGGCGTGCCGTCATGTCGACAACCTTGCGCGCTTTAATCTTGCCTTTCTCGATAGCTTTCGTGATAGAGTCCTGCAAGGAAGCTGCCGTCTTCGAATACGGTACCTCGGTGATGACCAATGTCTTGGCGTCCTTCTTCTCAATCTTGGCACGGACACGCACGACGCCGCCACGCTGACCATCATTGTATTTAGACACATCGATGGCACCGCCGGTGGGGAAGTCGGGATAAAGATGGAACTCTTCACCACGCAGGTAATGGATGGCGGCATCGCAGAGTTCATTGAAATTATGCGGTAAGACCTTTGAGGACAAGCCCACAGCGATACCCTCGGCACCCTGTGCCAGGAGCAACGGGAACTTCACGGGGAGCGTCACCGGCTCTTTGTTTCGACCGTCATAAGACAGTTGCCACTCTGTCGTCTTGGGGTTGAACACCGTCTCGAGCGCAAACTTCGACAGGCGCGCCTCGATATATCGGGGAGCGGCAGCACGGTCGCCCGTGAGGATATTACCCCAGTTCCCCTGGGTATCGATGAGCAGGTCTTTCTGTCCGAGCTGCACGAGGGCGTCACCGATGGAGGCGTCGCCGTGAGGGTGAAACTTCATCGTCTCACCCACGATGTTAGCCACCTTGTTGTAGCGTCCGTCGTCCATACGTTTCATCGTATGGAGGATACGTCGCTGAACAGGCTTCAAACCATCCTCGATATGAGGCACGGCACGCTCAAGGATGACATACGAGGCATAGTCGAGAAACCAGTTCTTGTACATTCCCGAGAGATGATGCACCGCCGACGCATCAAAGCGGTCGGCAGGCTGATAGTCGGAGTGCTGGTCTACCGTGAGCTCGTCGTCTTGTCCGTTATTATTATCTTTTGTCTTATCGTCGTCCATATAGTCGTTGGATTCTTCCTTATTATATTATACTAATTGCAAAGGTAAGAAATTATTTTGGGAATGAAGGGGAAAAGAGAAAAAAAAGCCCCATATGCCTCGTTCCTCCCTTCACCAATTTCCCTTGCTCCACGAATGTCGCAAGCCATCGTCGAGCCATACGGTCGCTGAGCCCAAACTCAGACCTCATGATGCGACAGGTGATATAATGGTGAGAAGAAAGATAAGCTGCAACCTTCCCCCACAGTTCATCAGCAGTATAAGCCACCGAACGAGTGGCATATTTGGCACGGGTGAACCTTAGGCCAAGACTCACCTCACCCATAAGCGATTCCTCAGGCTGGAAGTTGATACCGCGTAGGTACACGTCCTTACCGGTAATCTTCTTTCTACTATCTGTCTCTGCCAAAGCCGCCGACAACGAGAAATAGCCTAGCCGAGGGATATGCAGACGCTTACCGCTACGCAACTCGTCGACGACATGATAGCGCAGTGCTTCAAAGACAGCCTTAATGTCAGCACGACCCAAGGTGCACTCATGCTCGATGGCATCAGCCAGTTCATCGTCGGATATTGACTTCTCCTGCTGGAGCCTCACGTACTTCCGTGTACCGCCCTTGCCTTCTACGTTGTTGATTGTTCCAATTTCAAATTTTACGTCCATAAGTTAATGTTTTGTTTAGTATGTTAGGATTATTCTGCTAGGTTCGGCAAAGGTAGAAAATTATTTTGAAACAACCAAATCATTGGCGCTAGCCACCTTCAAAGTCGTTGGCTTACAACTTAGTAGCCATCTTCATTCCACTTTACCGCCATCGTTTCGCAGCCGCGTCACGATCATGACGCAGCTGCGAAACGATCATGACGCAGCTGCGAAACGATCGTGACGCAGCTGCGGGAAGATGACGATTCACTTTTCCAGCATTTCCTTTTGCTCCTCAAAATCCTGAAGTATGGCTTGAAGAGCCGGATGATCATTCGCAACAATAATCGCAGTATAAATAACCTCCTCCTCTATTCTTGCTTTAGCTGTTCTAATAATAAAACGTCCATTACCTTCTCTTTCGAACCATGAAAGAAACAATCTGTTTCGTGCAGCCTCTCTGCCATCAGACGTATCACAAATATAGAGCAAGACTTCTTTGTTTGCCCTAAAAAACTCATTAATAATAGAAAAAATCGTTTTCTCTACTTTATCATCATGAGGCGAATGCTCTGTATCTATTTTTTGGATAATGAATTGATAAGTAGAAGTATTCCCTAAAACAATATCCTCCTTTGAAAAGCTGATGCTATAATGGATTCCAAAATCTGTGACAAAATTGAAACTTCCCCCTACGAGAACGATCTCATAAGGAGCCGTTTCTTGAATTTTCGCTATAGAAAACTTAATCATAGAAAGACTACTTTGCCTTTAATTCCTTCACTGGCCCAGTTCTCTTCCGTTTGTTTACGTATCTCCTCTTTGTGCTTCAAGGCTTTCTTGAAGGCATACAAGAGCTCTTCTTTATTCATCTTGCTCATATACTATCTTTTTTGCAAAAATAATATGATTTTCTTAAATGAACAAGGATTCAACAAAATATTTATCTTAAAAATTCTCCAACCTTTGGCGCAGCAATTATATCACTAATATCATTGCAAGCTAAGTTTTTATCCTTAGTATTGGCAAATTACCAAAATTATTGTAACTTTGCAATGTCTACCCTGCGGGCTAACGATTTTCGGAAACTCGAAGAGTGGATGACATTTATGGATAAGCGTTTACTAACGCTTTGTTCTTGGCGATCTGAAACTTCGCAACTTTCAACAACAGTCGAGGACGAGGCAATGGTAGATGCCTAGCAGATGTGTATATGCATCTAAGTTTAAGGTGTACCCTGTCAAAAGGTGGGGTATGCCTTAGGTGAGGTATATCATATCGGCGTGGGCTTCTGCGTTGCTCGTTCAACTGTTGTGGGCAATGCGAAGGCCTCAGATCGCTGGACGGGTGACAGTACAGCGACCCACGCTTTTTCATTTATGCCTATCAGGAAAAACTTACACTATCTTATTAGGGGAAGCTATAGGATTATTCTTAAAAAGAGGCATTACTCCAAGTTTAGCAATGAAAATCTCTTCAGTATTTGAGCTCCTTAGGAAAGTGGACATAGTGAAGACTGTCTATTTTAATTTTCACTATTTCCCCATTAAAACAGCAATAAAGCTCCCATTTTTCATTTATTGGCGCTCAGAATTATTCAAGATGAAAGGTAAAATAATCTTGGACACACCCGTTAAGCCGGGCTTAGTGAGATTCGGTATTCATGGATTAGGCACACAAGACATATTATATTCAAGAACCATGTGGGAGGTAGGTGGAACTCTTGTCATCAAAGGCCATGTAAGTATAGGTAGAGGAAGCAAGATAAGTATAGGTAACGATAATGCCAAACTCACCCTAGGTAATAATTTTACTAAAGTTTCCCACTTGCAAATAATTCGCACTTAACGCATTAAAAATCAAGAGAAAAGAGAAGGAATGTCCAAAAGTTTTTGTATCTTTGTAGTGTAAATAAATCATTGATACATAAACGAT
>Ga0256406_1000123_pt1 | contig 146523 bp, 135 predicted proteins | sample RumenRJG_03DNA_FD_185986 | JGI IMG/M metagenome (GOLD analysis project Ga0256406, IMG submission 185986) | Bovine rumen microbial communities from Lethbridge, Alberta, Canada - RJG_03 | ecosystem: Host-associated > Mammals > Digestive system > Stomach > Rumen | place: Canada: Alberta... | reverse complement strand
TGTGATCCTCCAGCGCCTCAATGGCAAGACCGGCAAAATGTGCCGCCTTCTCTCTGGTCATTTTTTCCATATGCAATAACCTCTCTTCTTTCCGTTCTCTGCCCCGTTCAAGAATTTTCCGCCGTTCCTGCGGTTCAACGCCGTTTCTAAGCTTTTCCGCCGTTTTTATACTTTTCGTAATATTCGTACGTCTCTTTTGTCATGCCGTCCACCGGTTCTCCGGTCGTGGAAAGATACGCAAGAGTGTCCGACAGAATCATACGGACTGCCTCGTCGAGATCAAGAAAAGCCTCCTGGCGGATTTCCGGAAGTCTTCTGGCAGAAGTTCTCCCCGGTTCAATATAATCCGCCGTAAAAACAATCTCCTCCAGACGTGTCATCCCCGGCTTTCCGGTTGTATGGCAGGCAATAGCCGAAAGAATTTCCGGATCCGTGATCCCATATTCCTTTCTTGCAAGAACGCTGCCTGCCTTGCTGTGAAGGAGTGCAGGATTTCCGCTTTCTATTTTCGTGAGCTGTATGCCGCCTTCTCTGCACAGGCTCATCATTTCCTCCGTGTCCATGCACTTGGCACAGTCATGAAGAAGCCCGGCAATTTCCGCTTTTTCGACATCGGTCCCGTACCGCATGGCAAGGGAAGACGCTGTATACGCGACTCCCATCGTATGGATGAAGCGTTTATAATTCAGTTCCTTTTCCAGTTGTTTTGCAATCCGGAGTCTTTGTCTGCTATCCATTTTTCTCCCTGTAGAGCCCGTTTTTCTCAATATAGTCCGCGACAGCATCCGGGACAAGGTATCGGATCGATTTTCCCTCCCGTATTTTGGTCCGGATCTCCGTTGAAGAAATCTCAATCCGGCGGGCCGGAAGAATTCGGATTCTGGCCCCGTAAAGTTTTCTCAGCTCGTCCGCCGCGCTGCGGAATGCATGATCATCCGTTTCGTCACTTCGAAACGCGGCGATAACCCCGCACGCTGCAAAAAGTCTTTCGGGGCAATACCAGGTTTTCATCATGGAAATGCTGTCCGCTCCGCAGATGAACCAGAAATCGGTTCCAGGATTTTCAGCTGAAAGCTGTTCCATTGTTTCGCAGGTATACGTATATCCTTCCCGCCTGATTTCCATATCCGAAACGTCAAAACCCGGATTATTCCCGACCGCAAGCCTCGTCATCATTAGACGGTCCTGCGGGGATGAAACTTTTTCCTCCCGGTTGTCCTTGAAATAAGAATGTCCGCTCGGCATGAAAATGACCCTTGAAAGACCGAAGGCATCCCGGGCATCCTCAGCCAGAATGAGATGTCCGTAATGAATCGGATCAAACGTCCCTCCGAAGATTCCGACGGAAGGGCACTCACCGGCATTATTGGAAGATCCGGCTGCATCCGCATCCTTTTTGATATGACTGCACGAATGCGATGAGATCCGTTGTTCCGCAGCACCGCATATTTTGTTTTGACCAAGTGCGTCAATGCTCATTTCCATCTTGACTGACTTTCCCGGACAACACATCTGTCCCGATCCATGCAGATTAACGTGGAAGTTCAATCTTCGGCTTGTCCTTGTCCGGTTTATATAAAATGAACTTGCGTCCGATCACCTTAATAAGTGTGGAGCGTGTGCGCTCCGCAATTTTTCCCGCAGCCTCTGAAGGCTCGTCCGGGGAAGTTTTGAGGACAGTGCCCTTGACAAGCTCGTGTGTGTTGAACACCTCGTTCACGGATTCAACGGTCTTCGGTGTCACTCCGTCCTTTCCAATCTGAACTGTCACGGCCGAATCCACGGCAAGGCTGATAAGATACGCTCTCTGTTTGCTTGTAATCGTCATTTTCGTCTTTAACCCGTTTTACCCCGACTTGTGTCAGGATTCATAATACTCAAAAACATGTCCGTAAACGCGGACGGTATCCCCTTCCTTGAGTCCTTTTTCCTTCAGCTGGCGGATGATCCCTCTCTCCTCCATAAATTTCTGGAAAAAGACAAAGCCCTTCTCAGAGCCAAGGTTCGTATAGCCCAGCATGCGCTCAACCGCGGGACCTTCGATGAAATATTCCTTATTATCCGCGTCGTAGCCGACCGTGAAGGAATCGTCGTTCTCAACGGAAAGCTCTGTTTCGGGATTATATTCGGCCGCAAACTGGTTGGTGTCACGGGGAAGTTTTGCGAGTTCTCCGCTTATAAAATACATGAGCTCACGAACGCCCTGCCTTGTCGCCGCGGAGATCGGAAATACCCGAATTCCCATCGGCTCATATTTCTCCCGGATACGGCGGATCGGATTCTTCGGATCGTCCTCCGGAATCTGGATGAGATCGCACTTGTTTGCCGCGATGATCTGCTTCTTCTTCGTCAGATCCGCACTGTATTTTGCAAGCTCCCGGTTGATGATCTCAATATCCTCAAGGGGATCTCTGCCCTCCGAGCCGGATGCATCCACGACATGAACGAGGAGCCTTGTCCGTTCGATATGGGCAAGAAATTCGTCCCCGAGGCCGACGCCGTCTGCAGCCCCTTCGATGAGACCCGGTATATCCGCCATCACGAACCCCGGAGCATCCTGGAGATCAACAACGCCGAGGATCGGCTGCAGCGTCGTGAAATGGTAATTGGCAATCTTCGGTTCAGCATTACTCACCATGGAAAGAAGCGTCGACTTACCGACATTCGGGAATCCGACAAGGCCGACGTCTGCGATGCATTTGAGCTCAAGAAGAAGCTCGATCTCCCGGGAGGGCTGACCGGGCTGCGCATACTTGGGCGCCTGCATCGTGCTGGTCGCATAGTGCTGGTTTCCCTTCCCGCCGTGGCCGCCCTTCAGAAGAGTATAGGAAAGTGTATCGCCGGACATGTCGACGATGATCTTCCCTGTCGCCGCATCGCGTATGATCGTTCCCTCCGGAACCTTGAGGATAAGGTCCTCACCGCTCTTGCCGGTCTTGCGCCGTCCGCCGCCTTCCTCGCCGTTTCCGGCATGGAATTTGCCGGCATGGCGAAAATCCTCCAGCGTATTGAGTCCCTTATCGACGACAAAAATCACGCTGCCGCCGTTTCCTCCGTCGCCGCCGTCCGGGCCGCCCGCCGGAACAAATTTCTCTCTCCGGAAGGAGACATGGCCGTCGCCGCCCTTGCCGCTTGCGACATATATTCTAGCTTTATCCGTAAATGCCATAGTAAATCCTCGTAAAAAAGGCTCCGGGCATAAATCCGCCCGGAGCCCCTGGAGCAATCTGAATTACTCTGCGTCCTTCACAGTTTCCGTCGGATAAACGGAAGCTTTCTTTCTGTCCTTGCCGACACGCTCGTACCGGAGAATGCCGTCTGCCTTTGCATACAGGGTATCATCTCCGCCGATGCCGACATTCAGGCCAGGATGAATCCTGGTGCCGCGCTGTCTGTAGATGATGTTTCCTGCAGTGACGAACTGTCCGTCTGCTCTCTTTGCGCCGAGTCTCTTCGAATTGGAATCACGGCCGTTCTTTGTGGAACCAAGTCCCTTTTTATGTGCAAAGAACTGAAGGTCTAAATTTAACATTTCTCTGCCTCCCTGATTTCGTATTTCAAGTAGCTTGTGCCATACTGGGCGATAATCCAGTCAAAACCATGAACCATACAGTCGATAAGGAAGTCTGTACGCCGGTCCGGTTTTTCCCGGAACGATACAGCGATATAACCGCCTTCCTTTTCGTTCATGGTAAGGTCTATATCCTCCCGGACAAGATCAGTGATACAGTTGATCGTGTTAATTACAATCGCTGAAACACCTGCGCAGACAATGTCCGAACCCGCTTCCGCGTAATCCGCATGTCCTTTGCAGACAAAGGATTTGTAATCTCCGTCTTTGTCCTTTGTGATGTTGACCCGGATCATCCCTGTAGCCTCTCAGGCGTTGATGGCATCGATCTTCACAGCCGTATAAGCCTGTCTGTGACCGTTCTTCTTGTGATAACCGGTCTTCGGCTTATATCTGTAGACGATCACTTTCTTCTCCTTGCCCTGCTTGAGGACAGTTCCGGTAACAGTAGCTCCTGCAGCTTCACCTGCCACCTTGAGAGAATCTCCGCCGAGTGCAAGAACCTGATCGAAAGTGACCTTGTCGCCCTCTCCGGCATCAAGCTTCTCGACTCTTACGACATCTCCTTCGGAAACCTTATACTGCTTTCCTCCGGTTGCAATAATCGCGTACATTTCAGGTACCTCCTTCTTTATTAAACTCGCTGACTTCGGCGTCGGAGATTACTCCCCGAACTTCCAGGGAAACTGCAGTACCCAGGCAGTTCCTGCGAACTTACGTCCCTAGCCTTATCATGCGGCACATACAAAAGATAATTTATCATCCGTCCCTTTCGCCGTCAAGTATTTTCTCAGAAGCATATTTGCTCCGGCGATTCGCCGTTTTTCCGGCGCGTGATCTCGGCCAGTCCCAGTCCCGTGAAATCGACAAAACTGGTCGGGAGCGGATCTTTCCTGCAGAGTCTTTCGAGCTTTTCACCGAGCATCTTCCGGTGCTCCGCACTGACATTGATGAAATCGATGAGGATCATTCCGGCAAGATTCCGCAGCCGTATCTGCCGGAAGATTTCATCGGCTGCTTCCATGTTGACTTCAAAGCGGTGCTTTTCCGCCGCCTCCTCATGAAAGCCCGATCCGTTTGCCCGCACAGCGGCCTCACTTTTCCCCGTATTCACGTCAATGGCGGTGAGTGCCTCCGTTCGGTCGATGACAAGATAGGCGCCGGATTTGAGCCAGATCCGCCGGTTTTTCAGCTCATCGATCTGCCGCCGTATACCGGAAACGACAAGATAGGAAGCCGTGCCGGATACTGTGTTTTCTCCCGGCAGAGCCTCCGCCGGAACCCGGTACTGTGCCGCCGCATCCTCTGCCTTTTTCCGGATCTCTTCCGGAACCCCTGTGTCAATGATGATTTTCTCCGGAATACAGTCCCGGATCTTCCCGTACAGCTCATCATCGCCCGGATACAGAACGCTTCCGCCCGTCCTCGCCGCTGCTGCGGCGCGAATCTGCCGCAGCTTCCGCATGAGGCTTTCCGCTTCCTCTGTGACAGCTTCCGGATTTCCCTCTTCTGCAGGTATCCGCGCGTTCGTGCGGATCATGATGCCGACATCTCCGGAAAAAGGAATTTTCTCCGGGCTTTCCGGAACCGCAGAAACGGGGGACGTCCCGGTCCCGTTTCTTTCGCCGTCTTCTTTTTCTCCGGCGGGAGTGCCCGCAGAACCCGGGACTGCATGATACCCGAAATAGTCCCGGACCTGTTCTTTCAGCTTCGATGCCATCGGGCGGGGGAGCTTCTTTGATGCCTGTATTCCGCGGATGTTCTCCCCGACTGCGCAGTAGCGTCCGGACAGGGAGAGTTTTGACGTCACACGGAAAGGCTTACTTCCGGAAGGAAGAGCGACAATCTGAACCGGCAGGAGCTGCTCCGGCCTAAGGCTCATCCCGGCAGGAAGCTCCGAAAAAGGAAGGTAGGCTGCGCCCCCGAGGGCTTCCATCTCCTTCGAGCTCTCTGATAGATTAACAAATGCAGCGGAGAGCCCGGACCGCACGTCCCGGACCCTCCCGACCAGAATTTCACCTACGCGGAAATGTTCCGGGCTTTTTCCTTCCCGGCCATTTTCTGTCTGGCCGTTCCCTGCCCGGAACACTTCGATAAGCCGTCCGTCCTCCACCAGGAAGCCGACGCTTCTGTTATTGATTTCGGAGACGACAATCCTCACTTTTTCTGCTCTCTTCTTGCAAGTTCATCGGTAATATCCCGCCAGGTGATCCCGCGCTCCGCCATCAGAACCATCATATGATAGAGAAAATCGGACATCTCGTAGACCACTTCGGTCTTCTCCGGGTTTTTCGAGGCGATGATGATTTCAGAGGCTTCCTCGCCGACCTTCTTCAGAATTTTGTCGATTCCCTTGTCGAACAGATAATTGGTGTAGGAGCCTTCCTTCGGATGCTCTTTGCGGTCGTTCACAACAGCCAGCACGTTCTCAAGCACCGTCTCCGGGTTATTCTGTTTCTCGCCGAGGACCAGGTCCGTATTGAAGAAGCAGGAATGATGCCCGGTGTGGCAGGCAGCTCCGACCTGATCGACTCTGGCAAGCAGCGTGTCCAGATCACAGTCCGCGGTAATGGAGCGCACATACTGGAAATGGCCGCTCGTCTCTCCCTTTACCCAGAGCTTCCCCCGGCTTCGTGACCAATAGGTCATGCGTCCTGTCCGGACCGTCGTATTGTAGGCCTCCTCATTCATATAGGCAACCATGAGGACCTCGCCCGTCGCATCTTCCTGGACGACGACCGGAACCATTCCGTCGCTGTTCTTCTTGAGGTCACCCCACGAATAGGCCGCTGCGCGCAGATCAACCGGAATATTATTCTCCGCACAGAATTTCTTCATATCCGTAAGGTTCTTAATATTCTCATTGATGGCATTGCCTGTGATGCCGCTGATCGCATTCTGCCCGAGAAGCTCGATCATCTTGTCGAGCGAAATGTCCGGTATATGGATGATGATCGAAACACCTGAGAAGGAAAGCACACTCCTGATGGCGCTCTCTTCGAGCAGGATCATCTCCTGTACATAGCCCTCGATCAGCTCCTTATTCTCCTCGATGGCGTCCGCTGCCGTGCAGCAGGCTGCAATGCGCTCTTTTCCGAACTTCTCGGAGACCTCTTTGGTGAGGTCGATATTGCTCTGCTTCGAATAATTGAGGGCGGCCATGGAACATCCGGCATAGATCAGCTTCTTCACATCCTCCATCCGGCGGATATTGCCGCAGCCGATGACCGGAATCCGAACCGATGCACAGATTTCCCGGATCTTCTCGATTGCCTCGTCATGCTCGGCATCGCCGTCCGACAGGTCGAAGACCAGGATGGCATCTGCGGCGCTTCCGCTGTACTGCGATGACAGAGATACGGGATCTTCACAGATGACTGTATCATCCCGCAGGCTTTTCACTGCCTTTCCGTGATGCAGATAAATGCAGGGAATAAACTGTTTATAATTGCTCATGCCAGCGTTCCTTTCGTGCTGAGTACCCCTTCTACTCTGGGGTCGATTTCTGTCGCCATGTCCAGTGCCTTCGCAAAGGCCTTGAACATCGCCTCCGCGACATGATGTGCGTTTCCTCCCCGAATGACCTTAAAGTGCAGGTTCATTGCGGCAGAATAGGAAACAGCATAGAAAAATTCCTGAATGAGCTGTGTGTCAAAGTCACCGATCATCGGGGCAGTGAATTCCGCATCGTTCACAAAATACGGCCGCCCGCAAAGATCGACTGCACACAGCACGAGCACTTCATCCATCGGAAGAATGAAATATCCGTAGCGGCGAATTCCCTTCTTGTCTCCGACTGCCTCCGCAATGGCCTTTCCAAGCACAATGCCGGTATCTTCCACGCTGTGGTGGCCGTCGACATTCAGGTCGCCCTTCACCTTCAGCGAGCAGTCGAACATTCCGTGCCGCGTGAATGCGTCCATCATATGATTAAAAAAGCCGATGCCGGTGTCAATATCCGCCTTCCCGCTTCCGTCCAGGTTAAACCGCATTGTTATGTCGGTCTCCCCCGTCTTCCTTGTGATCTGTGCTGTTCTCATTGTTATCTCCAGGGCACGCTGCCCCTGCATTTATGCCGTGCACCCCATGTCGGACATCTGCTTCCAGGGCGCCCTGTGCCGGGCGCTTTATGTCCGGGCATCTGAGGTCTGCCCGCCATTCCTGTTATCCTTTTTAATTATGATTTCCCGTCAAAACGCACAGCGATGGAATTGGCATGTGCGGTAAGACCCTCGTTCTCTGCAAAAAGTTCGATGTCCCCGTGAACCTTCTCCAGTGCTTCCTTAGAGTAGGAAATGATGCTGCTCTTCTTGATGAACTGGTCAACGCCGAGCGGAGAGAAGAACCGAGCCGTTCCGTTGGTCGGAAGGATATGGTTCGGGCCTGCATAGTAATCGCCAAGAGGCTCAGAGCTGTAGCTTCCGAGGAAGATGGCGCCGGCATTCCTTATCTTCGTCATGACCTCGAACGGATTCTTCGTCACGATCTCCATGTGCTCCGAAGCGATCGCATTCGCCGCATCGACAAGCTGATCCATCGTGCCGCCGACAAACAGATAACCGTAATTATCAAGGGACTGCCGGATGATCTCCGCCCTCGAAAGTGTCTTCAGAAATTCATCGATCTCCGAGGAGACCTGCTCTGCCAGCTTCCTGCTTGTCGTGAGGAGAATAGCGCTTGCCATCGGATCATGTTCCGCCTGTGAGAGAAGATCCGCGGCGACATAGCGGGGATTTGCCGTCTCGTCGGCGATGACAAGAATCTCGGACGGGCCTGCCACTGAATCGATGCCGGTATACCCGAAGCACTGCTTCTTGGCAAGTGCAACGAAAATATTGCCGGGGCCAGTGATCTTGTCAACCTTCGGAATGCTCTCTGTGCCGAACGCCATAGCTGCGATTGCCTGTGCGCCTCCGACCTTGTAGATTTCATCTGCGCCCGCGATATCCGCGGCCACTGCCGTTCCGGCGGGGATTTTGCCTTCCGCATTTGGAGGCGTGCAGAGAATAATGCGGCCTACACCGGCTGTCTTTGCGGGAATGACGTTCATAAGAACGCTTGACGGATAAACCGCTCTTCCGCCCGGCACATAGCATCCGGAAACCGCAATCGGCGTCACCTTCTGCCCGAGTATGATTCCGTCTTCCGTCGTCGTGATCCAGCTCTGCTGAACCTGCTTCTGATGATAGGAACGAATATTGGCAGCGGCCTTCTTTATAACCTCGATAAACGCAGGGTCAAGCTCCTTGTATGCCTCTTCGATCTCTTCCCTGGTCACCCGGATTGTATCCTTGGTGAGACTGCATTTGTCGAACTTCTTTTCAAGCGCAAAAACTGCCTCGTCCCCGTTCTTTCTCACATCTGCGATGATGCCGCGGACGGTGTCCTCGTATTCTGTATAATTTACAGGACTGCGCTTTAAAAGTGCCTCCATCGCCTTCGACTGATTTTCACTGGTGAGTTCTACTATGCGCATGGCCTTTCCTCTCCCACATTATTTTTCCCCTGCCGCATCCTTCTGAACCTGCTCACGCAGTTTCAGGATGAGGCTGCGGATCCTCTCCGTATCCATCTGCATGCTTACCTGATTGACGATCATGCGTGCAGACAGAGGGCAGACTTCCTCGAGAATCACAAGCCCATTCTCCCGGAGCGTGCTTCCCGTCTCAACGATATCGACGATGACATCGGAGAGGCCGACGATCGGACCGAGCTCGACCGAGCCGTTCAGTTTAATGATGTCTACGGTCTGCTGCTTCTCATTATAAAAATAATCGCGTGCAATATTCGGATACTTGGATGCAACGCGGATCATCTCGTGATGCTTTAAAAGCTCTCCGGCCGATGCAGGGCCGGCAACACACATGCGGCATCTGCCGAATCCAAGGTCGAGAACCTCGTAGACTCTCCGCTTCTCCTCAAGAATAATGTCCTCTCCCGCGACACCGATATCTGCAGCTCCATATTCAACATATGTCGGAACATCCGGTCCTTTGGCGAGGAAAAAACGGAGCCTGTGCTCCTCGTCCGTGAAAATAAGCCTGCGGCTCTTCTTATCCTTCATCTCCTCCATTGGATACCCGATCTCTTCAAAAAGATCAAGTGTCCGTTCCGCGAGACGGCCTTTGGTAAGAGCTACCGTAAGATATCGTTCTTCGCTCATACTCTGCCTCCTTCCTTCGCGGAGATGAGACTGTCCGGTATGAGCTCCGCCGCCCTGCCCTGTCTCCTGAGGTCCTCAGCTTTCTTCAGCTGACTGCCGTAATTTGCGTCGTTATAATAGATTTTCTCCGGCTCCTCCGGGGTCTTTACCACAATATTCTGCTGACGGAGCGCCTCCATCAGCGTGTCGATCGGAATCATAAAGCCGACTGCAGGCGAGTTTTTGCCGAAATGAGAAAGAAGTGTGTCATACCGGCCGCCGGATGCAATCACCTCACCCACGCCGTAAGTAAATCCGCGAAAGATGATGCCCGTGTAATAGTTGTATTTGCTGAGCATCGAAAGGTCAAAACTCACATAACGGTCCACTCCGTAATCCGCGAGGAAACCGTACACTTCCCGGAGACGCTTTAACGCTTCAATCGAGCGCTCATTGTCTGCCTTTTTTTCCGCATCATCGAGTGCCTCTCCGGACCCGATGAAATCGGTCACGGAAAGGAGACGGTTCCGGTCCTCCAGCGATACATCCGCATCCGTCAGGAGCTTTTCCGCCGCGAAGAAATTCTTTCCGGATATCTGCTCCCGAAGCGCGCCCTCCGTATCCTTGTCAATGCCTGCCGCATCGCAGATTCCGCGGAAATAATCGGCATTGCCAACACTGATCTGAAACTCCGACAGCCCTGCGCCAAGCAGGGACTTTGCCAGCAATGCGATCGTTTCCGCATCAGCACGTGCACTTCCGTCTCCGATCAGCTCGACGCCCATCTGCTCCTGTTCCTTCAGTTTTCCCTGCAGATTCGACGTATTGACGAAGGTGCTTCCCTCGTAGCAGAAGCGGATCGGCTCGCTTTCATCCATGTAATACTTTGCAGCACACCGGGCAGCCGAAGGCGTGAAATCCGGCCGCAGGGCAAGCGTATTTCCTTCCTTGTCAAAAAACTTATACAGCTCTCTCGACGGCGTTGTTCCGATTTCATTTGAAAATACATCGAAATATTCAAAGCTCGGAGTACGAATATCTTTGTATCCGTATAGATGCATTTTTTCACGGATGCCGTCCGTGACTGTTTTTCTTCTTGAAAGTTCTGCTCCGTATATATCCCGGACCCCTTCGGGGGTGTGCAGAAGTGCCTGCCCCTTGTTTTTACTCTTCATGTATAAACTCCGTTTTCCCGGCACTCTTCACGGCCGTGCAGCTTGATTTCATTCCGCGGCAGAGTCATTCAGAATTTCCGTCCGTGTTACTTTAGTGCTGTGAAGTGCTAATTTGATAGCATACTAAAGTCTATGAGAGTATACCGGAAACATCCGGTTTTGTCAAACTGTGTTCTGCGTCAGCCGATCCGGAAAATGACGAAGGACTGCGGGCCGGCCGTGAGGATTCCCTCCGCACAGTCCGAGGAGCCGATTTCATAGATCTTTGTAAGCTTTCGGGCATCCGCCAGCCGTCCCGTGAGATCAGCCTTTTCTTCCTTTTTCTCCGGATTGACCGAAATCACAAACCGGCCTCTGCGGTATACGAACGGTGTTTTCTCTTTTGCCGCATAGACGGTCTCGAACGGCCCATCCGCCTGAAGGTCTCTGTTTTCTCCGCGAAGCGCGTTCAGCGTCTTCACTGAGCAAAGGATCGAGTCCGGATCGTTAAGTGCATCCTCCGCAGTCGGCGCGTCGGATGCAGGGTCCAGAGGAAGATACAGATCCTCTGCTTTCCCGTCTGAAAAGCCAAGGTTATTTGAGTGATTCCACTGCATCGGCGTACGGGTGCCCGTTCGTATATAACCGCCTTCCTTCGTCGGAAGATCCTTGATGTACCGCATGCCGATTTCATCGCCGTAATACACAAACGGAACACCCGGCATGGTGAGAATCATCGCGTTATAGATTTTTTCTTCCCGGGGCGTGAGCGTTGCAGAGACGCGCGGCGTATCATGGTTGCAGGTGAGGAAGCAGAAATACCCCTGCTCTTTCGTGGCCTCGTATTTCGGAAGATAATCCTCAAGGAACCGCAGGATATCTCCGCCCTCTCCGGCGCGGAAGAAACTTCTGTCTTCTCCCGATCCGGCATTATGATTTTCATAGTCTCTTGCGAGCGAATTATAGCCGTTGCCGGGAAAATCGAGATAAAAGTCCATATCAAAGCCTGCACCGTTCAGAGAAATCATCGGATTATTCCATTCCGAAACGAAGGCAGATTCCGGATAATCTTCGCGGACCTTCCCGAGGATATATTTCCAGATCGCGCACGTTCCCGTCTGCTTTTCATCATCGTCCTTGCACAGTGAACCCGCCATGTCCACACGGAAACCGTCCGCGCCGTGTCCGAGCCAGAACTTGCACACATCGACCATCGCATCTCTCGTCGCCATGCAGTCCGGGGCATCGATCGGCATCTGCCAGTCTTCTTCCGGATGCAGGAAGCCGTAATTCAGAGCCGGCTGACATTTGAAGAAATTCAGCATATAAGCGCCGCCGCGCTCGCACTCACCTGCGATGTACGGGTGATTCTTCGTTCCGCGGATCCAGAAGTCCGTCCAGATATACCGGCCTGAATATTCATTTTTCTCTGCCTTTCCGCTTTCTTTGAACCACTCGTGTTCCTCCGAGGTGTGTCCGGGGACGAGATCAAGAAGCACATGAATTCCTCTTCTGTGGGCCTCTTCAAAAAGATGGTAAAGGTCCTCGTTCGTTCCATAGCGCGGAGCCGCCTTTTTATAGTCACGGACATCATATCCGGCATCATGGAACGGGGAGTCGAAACAGGGATTGATCCACAGTGCATTGCACCCGAGGCTCTTTATATAGTCGAGCTCCATCGTGATTCCGTTAAAATCACCGATGCCGTCCCCATTTGAGTCTTTGAAAGACTGCGGATAAATTTCATAAAATACAGCATTCTTTAACCATTCGGGCATACCATTTACCTCTTTTCTTCGTTTCTTTCCAATAAATCTTTATTGATCATTTCAAGATACGGCACGAGCACGCCGGATTTTCTCGGAAGCACCCATGTCATATCCAGTTCATCCATTCGGAAACTTTTGCGTCCTCCGGCCAGTGCCCGGTCCCAGAACGGGCGGAAATAGCGGTACGGAAGATAGTAAAGCATATCCCTTTCCGTGTAGCTTATGATAAAAAACGCGATACCCTCCTGCTGCTCGAACTCCTCCATGAAGGCAACCTGATGCGGATGAATATTCTGCAGTGAGAACGTGTCCGTCTTTGATTCCTTCGCGTCAAAACACACCGGAATCCCCTGTACGGCGCCGATATAATCGACCGTGCTTTTCTGGTCAAAATACGCCAGCGTGATCTGACTGCTCTCTTTATCGATCCGGATCGGTGTGATCGGCGTCGGAATCTTCTGAATGAGAGCCAGATGCTCTTCCCTGTATTTCTCATTTGTTCTGTTGATCAGCTCCTCAAGCATGGAGCCGCGGAGTCCGCGTGAATTCCAGGTCGGCATGAATCTACCTTACCGTTCTTTCTCCTCTTTCTTCTCTCCGGCCGCGGTATTCCCGGACTATTGTCTCATAAACCGGCGGCAGAGGGATCTCAAACTCACGTCCGGAAAGTTCCGGGAGTTCGTCTCTCATTTCCGGAAAGACAATTCTGCAGGCAATGAGCAGCTGTCTGCGGACGTCAAAACGCGATGCGGCAATACGGTTGAGCTCCGGGTCTCCGTATTTGGGGTCACCCGCGATCGGATGCCCGAGCCATGCGAAATGGGCACGGAGCTGATGCGTTTTGCCGGTGATGAGTTCGGCCTCGATGAGGGAAAGCTCCGGTCCTTCAAGAATAGTCCTATATCCGGTCCGGGTGAGAGAAGCGCCATCTGAAGGCGCAGAGTCAAGGTGCACGGTGTTCGTCTTCTCATCCTTTGAAAGGTAAGCCTCGATCATACCGCTTCCAAGGCCTGTTCCTTTCACCGCCATCCGATAATATTTATGGAGAGTCCGCTCCCGGAGAACCTTCGTCATCGCCCGGCTTCCGCGGAGCGTTTTGGCGCAGATGAGAATGCCCTCCGTGTTTCGGTCAAGTCTGCTGCAAACCGACGGCCTGTAGGAGCGGAGGCTCTCTTCCGTGATCTCTCTCCTGAAAAGACAGCGGCCGACGAGCCATTCGTTCATGGAGACATCGCCCGGGGACGCCTTCTGCGAAAGAATTCCCGGGAGTTTATTGGCAATAAGAATATCCCTGTCCTCGTAAAGCACAGGACCGGGCATGATGGACGTTCCGGCGGTTGCGTCCGTCTTCCGGTCCCTGCCGGAGCCCTTTAGCCGTCCGGTTTCTGCAGATTCCCGGAAACCGGACGGCAGTGTGCAGACTTTCCTGCCATAGAGCGCTTCTATTTCCCGGAAGGCTCTCATGTAGTCCTCTGCCGTGCCCTCCGGAACCGGAACCCCCTCGAACTTAGCAAACGTCTCGTCAGAGAAAAAGACCCGGACCTTGTCTCCTTCCTTCACAGATTCGGAGCCGTCCGCCTTCTTCCCATTCAGGGTGATATTTTTCTTTCGGAGCATCCTGTACCCCAACGATACAGGCATCACCGGAAGAATCCGGTGAAGATACTTGTTCAGCCGCTGCCCGGCGTCCTTCGCTTCTACCGTATATTCTCTCATCGTCTCACAGTGCGATCTGCTTCATGAGCTCCAGAATCTCTGTCTCATCCTTTGCTCCGCCTTCATCAAGCTGCCGGTTCATTGCATCAAGACGGTTTACGTACTTATTGATGTCCGTAAAGATTTTGACATCGATTCCCTTATGTCCGTTGTTTGCCATCATTGTCCGGATATGAGCCTCTCCGTTCTTTGTAAGGCATTTGGGGTCTTCCGTATAAGCCACAAAGGTCGTTGCGTACACTGCCATATGCGAAAGAGCATAGTTTTCGCGGTAGCTTGTGAGGTAAAGATCATAAAGACAGGAGAGCTTCCCCTCATGCTCCGAAATCTTCCTGTGTGCCTCCTCACTGCAGCCGCGGGCACGGAAATTCATGAATGCATTCACGATGGCCATTGCAATCGGCAGACACACAAGCACCGCGAAAATGGTAAAAAGATTCTTCGTCGTCCCGAAATAATTTTTGGAGACAAAGAACATGACAAGATCGCCGCCAAGGAGTGCTGCGCTGAGGACTGTCATGACGATTCTGTTATTCCGATAATATCCGTAGGTGCCTTTTTTCTTTTTCATCATTGTCCTCTTGACTACAAACGTCCTCTGTAAAATAAAAGGGGCATCAGGATTCATCCCGAAACCCTGGCCCCTGTAGGTTCTGAATCAACGGCTTCCCGCGCCGTCGAGTGCAAGATCATCCGTACCCTGGCCTGAAGAATCCCGGATAGTACCTGTCCCCGACTCCGGCACGCCGCTTTCCTGGCTTTGGATATCTGCAGTCGCAGCGCCGGCAACTCCGTTTCCCGCTGAAGCGGCTGCCGTCTGCCGTGCCTCACTCCTCTGGAGCTCAGCGCGGTTGCTGCTTATGGTTTTGATGGTTCTTCGGAGCTCATCGGCATATCGGCTGTAGGCTGCATCTGTCTCCTGCGCCGCTCTCCGCGAAAACTCCTCCATCTTTGCAAGCATCTGCTCCATATATTGAACTGCGGCAAGCCGATAGTTGTTCGCATCCGCCACCGCATCATCTTCGATCTGCTGTGCCCGCTGCGAGGACATCGCAACGACTTCATTTGCCTGGGCATAAGCCTGCTGCATGATTTCCTGATCATTGACGAGCTGATTGGTTTTGGCAGTCGTCTCATCGATCAGGGCCTGTGCCTTTGCCCTGGCATCATCCAGGATTTGCCGGCGCTCATTCACGACCTTGCGGTAGCGCGCCATTTCCTCCGGCATGTTTCCGCGAAGGTCGCTTAACATATCCAGAAGCTTGTCCCTGTCAACCAGAATCTTGTCCGAAGAAAAAGCTGCATACTTGCAGCTGTCAATATACTGAGTGATCTCATCTATCTGCTGTTCAATTCTGCTTGCCATACTATCCTCTTGCTTTAATCCGCCTTACGGACCGATTCATACTTCTTTTTGACCATTTTCTCGACTTCAGGCGGCACGCACATTGAAAAATCGCCGCCGAAACTGGCAATTTCCCTCACACCGGACGAGCTGAGATATGCATATTCAAGACTGGTGGTAAGGAAAATGGTATCAAGAGATCCCTTGGAAAGGAGTCGGTTCATCTGGGCGATCTGAAGTTCATATTCAAAATCCGTGACTGCACGGAGACCCCGCACCGATACATGAATATCGTTCTTCTTCGCATAGTCAACGAGCAGACCGGAGAACGATTCAACCACGATATTTGGCATGTCACGGGTCACATCTTTGAGCATTTTAACACGTTCATCTACCGAAAACAACGGAGTCTTGGCCTTGTTGTCGAGCACCGCGACATGGAGGACATCGAACATTTCCGATGCTCTCCTGATGATATCTATATGTCCGTACGTGACCGGGTCAAAACTTCCGGGATAAATAGCCGCTTTCATAATTGCTCATTTCCGCTCCGGAATTCATCCGGAGCCTTTTTAATAATCGGGCGCCCTTTCTCTCAGGACCGTACCTGCTTTTTCTTCAGAAAAACATGCTTCTGCGTCCGGTAATTCTTCTCCCGCTGCACCTCAAAGCCAAGCTCTTCGGCATAGCCAAAATCAGTTTCCAGAGCTGCCTCCACAATGATCAGTGTGTACTCCGTCACATACGGCGCATCCTTCAGAACGGAAAGAATCTTCTCCTGCAGCCCCGACTGATACGGTGGGTCAATGTAGATAACATCCGCTTCCTTCTCATGAATGTTGCGGACGGCATTGAGGACATCCGTCTTCATCAGTACGGACTGATCCTCAAAATGCGTTTTGTGTAAATTCTTCTCAATGCACGCAATGGCATCGCGCGCGTTCTCTGCAAAATAGCATCGCTTTGCGCCGCGGCTCAGTGCCTCAATGCCGATGCCGCCGCTTCCCGCGCACAGGTCCAGGAACACCGCCCCCGGGATATATCCCTGAATGATATTGAACAGTGTCTCCTTGATCCGGTCCTGGGTCGGTCTTGTGAGTTCCTCGCCCTCCGGAGTTACCAGCGGTATGCTTCTTGCACTTCCTGCAATAACTCTCATTCTGCTCCTTCGCTTTTCTAGACCCTGATCTTCGTACCTCTGCCGTCCCGGGAGGAAAGCTTGAGATGGTTCAGATCCACATCCTTGTCTTTATATCTGATCGTAGTGGTTTCCAGGTTCTTTGTAAAGTAAACTTCCTCAAGTTCATCATCTTCCGTAAGCTTCATGCCGCGCACACCGACTGCATTCTTCTTCTTCTCCGGAATCTGGTCCATCGGGAACTTGATAAAGTATCCCTTCTGCGTCTGCAGAACGACATTGACCTGGTCGCTCGATATGGCGACTTTCATAACACTGTCGCCTTCCTGCAGCGAGGTCGCCTGAATGGTCCTCTTGACGACATCGAATTCGCCGCCGGAGACGATCTTCATCATCGCTTTCTTCGTGACAAACAGGAAGCGGCAAAGATTGATATCGCTCTGGCTTACGACCAGGATGATTGTCTCGTTCTTGGACGAATAGTTGCTGACATTGTCGACCGGAACCCCCTTATCCCGCAGTTTTCCAAGCGGCAGATCGGAAACCTTCACCGTGTGCATGAGCCCGGTGTCGGTGAAGAGGCAGACCTTTGCATCATTCCGGATTTTTATCACATATCGGTTTTCGGAAAGAACCGTCTCCTGGTTGCGGTCAAATGTCGACTGATCAATCGTTTTGGCGTAGCCAAAGCGGTCCATCACGAAATAGACATCGACAGGTTCCTCTTTCTTCACGACGACGACCGCCGGGCCGGCATTGATAATGTCCGTCTTCCGCTCGGAAGCGTAATTCTTCTTGTAGGAAAGAAGATCTTTCTCGATGACCTTCTCCATCGAACCGCGCTGCTCCAGAATGTCCTCGTACTTGAAAATGTTCGCTACGGTCTGTTCATGTTCCTTCGTAAGCTGATCGATTTCCAGTCCGATGAGACGGTACAGGCGCATATCGAGAATGGCATCCGCCTGTGCCTCGGTGAATGCAAGGTTCTGCGCCATGACGCGCGACTCGCGGCTGCGGAACGTGATGCCGGTCACCTTTCCGGAAGTGAGACAGTCCTTCGCCTGCTGCCGCGTCTTCGACCCGCGGATGACCTCGATGATGAGGTCAATGATGTTGCACGCCTGAATCAGGCCTTCCTGAATCTCACGCTTTTTCTGCTCCTTGCCGAGGAGATTCGTGTATTTGCGGCGGTTGATCTCGAACTGGAACCGGACACTCTCTTCGAGAATGCTCTTCAGGTTCAGCGTCTCCGGTTTTCCTCCCCGGATGGCGAGCATGTTGACGCCGAAGGTGTCCTCAAGACGCGTTTTCGTGTAGAGAAGATTCTTGAAATTCTCAACATCCGCGCCTTTCCGCAGCTCGATGACAATGCGGATGCCCTCCTTCGACGACTGGTTCGTGATATCGACAATGTCACTGGTTACATGGGTTTCCTGCAGCTGGGCAACATCCGAGAGAAACTTTCCGATCCCGGAGCCGATCATCGTATACGGGATCTCCGTGATGACGACATTTGTGTGCCCGTTCTTTGCCTTCTCTTCGGTCACACGGCCGCGGATGCGGACCTTTCCCGTGCCGGTTTCATAGATTTCACGGAGATCGTCCTTATTCACGATAATACCGCCGGTCGGAAAATCCGGCCCCGGCATATACCGCATCAGTTCTTCCGTAGTGATATCCGGATTGTTAAGATACGCAATCTCCGCATCGATGACTTCTCCGAGATTGTGCGGCGGCGTGCTGGTTGCCATGCCGACCGCGATGCCGTCCGAACCGTTTACAAGGAAATTGGGAATGCGCACGGGCAGGACGGTCGGTTCTTTCTCGGTCTCGTCAAAATTCGGCTCAAAATCGACGACATCCTTGTCCAGATCGGCAAGGAAGGCTTCCTCGGTGATCTTTGACAGCCTTGCCTCAGTGTAGCGCATAGCCGCGGCGCCGTCGCCCTCAATCGTCCCGAAGTTGCCGTGTCCGTCGACAAGCGGGATTTCCTTTTTGAAATCCTGCGCCATGACGACAAGGCAGTCATAGATCGAGCTGTCGCCGTGGGGATGATATTTACCCATCGTGTCGCCGACGATTCGCGCCGATTTCCGGTACGGCTTGTCCGAACGGATGCCGAGCTCATACATATCGTAGAGTGTGCGGCGCTGAACCGGCTTGAGGCCGTCCCGGATATCCGGCAGGGCCCGCGAAACGATAACACTCATGGCATAGTCGATGTACGACTTCTGCATGAGCTCGCTGTATTCACTGTGAATGATTTTTTCCTTCTCTGGCATGATGATAGACTCCGGAAGTTATCTTAATGGAATAATGGAAGATGGAAGCCTGCGGCATCAGGCATCGATTTCCGCATCGTTTGCGTGTTCGTGGATGAACTCGCGCCGCGGCTCAACGTCGGTGCCCATAAGAAGCTCGGTCGTGTCAGAAGCCATTCTGGCATCGTCGATCTGGATCTGACGCATCTGTCTTCGCTCAGGGTCAAGAGTCGTCTCCCACAGCTGCTCCGGGTCCATCTCACCGAGTCCCTTGTAGCGCTGCAGCGTAAAGGTTCCGTTCTTGTGATTCCTGCGGTACTTCTCCAGTGCCGCATCGTCGTAGAGATATTCTTCCTTTCCCTTTCCGTTCTGCGGCATTACCTTGTAGAGCGGAGGCATGGCAACATATACATGCCCCTGATAAATGAGATCCGGCATGAACCGGTAAAACAGCGTGAGCAGAAGCGTCGAAATGTGCGCGCCGTCGACATCGGCATCCGCCATGATGATGATTTTGTCATACCGCAGTTTCGTGATATCAAAATCATTGCCGTAGCCTTCCGAAAAGCCGCATCCAAAGGCATTGATCATCGCCTTGATTTCGGCATTCGCAAGAACCTTGTCGATCGAGGCCTTTTCAACATTGAGAATTTTGCCGCGGATCGGCATGATGGCCTGGTACATGCGGTCGCGCGCCATTTTCGCGCTGCCGCCGGCCGAGTCGCCCTCGACGATAAAAATCTCACATTTCGAAGGATCTTTGGATTCACAGTTGGCGAGTTTTCCGTTCGAGTCAAACGAATACTTCGGCTTCGTCAGAAGATTCGTCTTGGCCTTTTCCTCCGTCTTCCGGATCTTGGCGGCCTTTTCGGCGCATCCGATCACCGCCTTGAGTGTGTCAAGGTTCCGGTCAAAATATCGGACCATTTCATCTCCGGTGACTTTCGCCACCACTCTCGCCGCATCCTGATTATCAAGTTTTGTCTTTGTCTGACCCTCAAAACGGGGATCCGGGTGCTTGATGGAAACCACCGCCGTCATCCCGTTGCGGACATCGGTGCCGGTGAAATTCATATCCTTGTCTTTTAAAACACCCAGCTCACGGGCATAGTTGTTGATGATCTGCGTGAACTGTGTTTTAAAGCCGGTGATATGCGATCCGCCCTCTGCATTGTAAATATCGTTGCAGAAGCCGAGGACTTCCTCGTGGAATTCATTGATGTACTGAAGAGCGACCTCTACCTGGATTCCTTCGCTCTCCCCCTTGAAGTAGATGACCTCCGTCACAGGCTCATCGGTCTTGTTGAGATCGCGGATGAACCCGACAATTCCGTCCGGCTCGTGGAATACAATCTGCTCCCGGGTTCCTTCCCTCTTGTCCTCATAATAAATAGTCAGATTCGGATTCAGATAAGCCGTCTCGTGAAGATGGCTTTTGATCTCATCCTCCTTGAAACGGGTTTTCTCGAAAATCTCCGGATCCGGCAGGAAATTGATGGTCGTTCCGGTGCCTCTTGTTTTTCCGATTACCGGAAGAAGCCCGTTCTGGAGTTCCTGCACCGGGATGCCGCGCTCGTACTTGTCTTCGTAGATGAAGCCGCCGTTCCGGACAGTGACCGTCATGCGGGAAGACAGTGCGTTGACGACCGATGAGCCAACGCCGTGAAGGCCGCCGCTCGTCTTGTACGCCTTATTGTCGAATTTTCCTCCGGCGTGCAGAGTCGTCAGAACAACACGCTCAGCACTCACGCCCTTCTCGTGCATTCCGACCGGGATGCCGCGGCCATTGTCCTCGACGGTACACGAGCCGTCCTCTTCCAGCGTGACATGAATCGTGTCGCAGTAGCCGGCCAGATGCTCATCGACCGCGTTGTCCACGATCTCGTAAACGCAGTGATTCAGCCCTCTCGTTGAGGTGCTCCCGATATACATTCCCGGACGCATGCGGACTGCCTCGAGCCCCTCGAGCACCTTGATGCTGCCGGCATTATAAGAATTATCTGTCTTTCCCAAATGTATCCTCCAAACAGGTTCTCCGAATTACCCTGTTGTAAAGTAAAGCCATCACCCGTCCTGCGGGTGATGGCCAGCGCTGACGAACGAATGCAGCCAAAACTCAAAGTTTATCGTAATCAAGCTTTCGCGAGCAGGCGATCGCAAGTGCGCCCGGTCCTATATGACAGCAGATGGACAAAGACAGGCGGTCCGGACGGACATGGAAATTCGGGAATGCGTCCTGGACTTCCTTCTGCCAAACAGCCTCTTCATCCGGAACATTGGCGTGAACAGCGTAAAGCCAGCAGGTTTCCTCAGCCGTCCCGCCATAAAGCTTTTCCATATCATTGCGCATGGCATTGATCATCGTGGTCTTGCCCTGCACAGTCGTGCGGGCCTTCGAAAATGCATCGAGCCGCTCGCCCTTGATCTGAAGAACCGGCTTAATCCTGAGAAGCGTGCCGATGGCTGCCGCCGCCGGTGTAATGCGTCCGCCTCTCTTGAGATACACAAGGGTGTCAAGCATGATGTAGATACTGCTGTCGAACTTCACCTTTTCAAGAATTTCGCGGATTTCCGCAGCGGTTTTGCCTCTTTTTGCGAGTTCCACCGCGTCGAGGACGGAAGCCCTCTGCGTGACAGAGATGCGCTGATTATTGACAACCTCCACCTTTCCATCGTAATCGGCAGAGAGCATTCTCGCACTCTGGCAGGATCCGGAAAGCCCGGAGCTCATCGGAATATAGACGACCTCATCATGATCCTTCAGCGCCTCATCCCAGACCTTCAGGACCTCATTCGGTGCCGGCTGGCTGGTGTGAACGACCTCGCCGGACTCCATCTTGTCGAAGAACTGATCGCGGGTGAGATTGACGTTCTCATAATATGTCGTGTCACTATTGCCGAACATAAACGGCATCGGGACGATATAACATCCGAGCTCTTTTCCCATTTCGGGCGTGATGCCGCTGTTGCTGTCGGTAACTACTGCTACATTGGACATTTCAGGTTTCTCCCTGTCTTCACTGAAACGAAAGATCCCGATATCATTTTCCACTGACAGATATTCGGATTATCGATTTGTTAGTTCTGACATGTGCAGCTGAAATACAATATGATGTGGAAAATGAGCATTTTAACACTCATTCACTTTGCACACAGACTAAATTATCCATTTAAATAGTACGAAAGTCAACCGATTTTGCGCTCTCATGGAGGAGCCGCAGGCGCAGCGCAGAATACCTGTCCGCGCCGCCGGACTGCCGGGATGCGTTCCGGCTGATGCCCGCGGCGAGGTCAGAGGCCTTCTTCAAAAGCCCGGCGTCGCGGTAAATATCCGCAAGCACAAATCCAAGCTCTCCGCTCTGCCGTACACCGAAGAGATCTCCCGGGCCCCGGAGCTCAAGGTCTTTCTCCGCGATATAAAAGCCGTCCGTCGACTGTTCGAGAATGGACAGTCTCTCCGGCTTCTCTTTTATCTGACTTCCATAGAGAAAAATACAGTAAGACTGCGCGCTGCCTCTGCCGACGCGTCCGCGGAGCTGATGAAGCTGGGACAAGCCGAAACGCTCCGCATTCTCCACCATCATCACCGTGGCATTCGGCACGTTGATGCCGACCTCGATGACGGTCGTGGACACAAGAATATCAATCTCGTGCGCGGCAAAGCGGTTCATGATGTTTTCTTTCTCCGCCGGCTTCATTCGCCCATGCAGGGCTTCGATGGTGACGTTATCGGGCATCGCCTGTTTTAACGCTGCCGTATAGTCCTTCACATTGGCGACGCCTTCCAGCTCACTCTCTTCAACCGCCGGACAGACTATATATGCCTGATGCCCGGCAAGAATTTCCTTCAGGATAAAGTGAAAGCATTTGTTCCGCCAGCCTTCGTCCAGCACTGTGTTCCGGATCTTCAGACGATTGGAAGGCATGTCCGTAAGCAGCGATACATCGAGGTCTCCGTACAGAATGATTGCGAGCGTTCTCGGTATCGGCGTCGCACTCATGACAAGAATCGGGACATCGCTCCCCTTTCCGGAAAGCGCCTCCCTCTGCCGCACGCCGAAACGATGCTGCTCGTCGGTAATGACAAGCCCGAGGTCCTTGTAATTTACTTTCTCCTGTATAAGTGCATGGGTGCCGATGATGACGTCCGCCGTACCATCCGCGATTTTCTTCAGAGCTTCTCTTCGCGCGGCGCCCTTCACCGATCCCGTCAGCAGAACCGGATTCACCCGGAGATGGTATTTCTCCTTCATGGCAGAGAGGTTCTGCATGTGCTGCTCTGCGAGCACTTCGGTCGGCGCCATCAGGGCCCCCTGTCTGCCGTTCGAGGCGGCGAGGAGAAGCGCAAGAAAGGCAAGGATTGTTTTGCCGGAACCCACATCGCCCTGCAGCAGGCGGTTCATCAGCCGGCTGCTGCAAAGATCGCCCCTGATTTCCTCCCAGGCTTTCTTCTGCGAATTCGTGAGCTCATAGGGAAGCTGCTCGATCAGTCTTTCAGGGTCCGCGGTTTCAATCATCGGCCGCGGATTGACCCTTTTCTTTTCCTCATCCCGCCTCTCGGAGATGTCGAGCAGGAAAAAGAAAAATTCATCGAACGCAAGCCGGTTCCTTGCCTCGGTCTGTTCCTTTTCATCCTCCGGAAAATGGATGGCCCGGGCGGCACGCGGTTCGGAAATAAGCCCAAGTGTCTCCCTTGTTCTTTCGTCCAGGAACTCCGCCCCGTATGTTCCGGCCGGGACATCGTCCAGATTGACTTCCTTAAGGACGTTCCGGACAGTCCGGATTACGAGATTGTTCTTAAGCCCCTGCGTAAGCGGGTACCGGGGCTGCCTGGTTCCCCGCAGTTTCTCATACTCATCCGGCCCAAAGATCTGCGGCTGCTCAAGATAAAGATTCCCGTTCCCGTGCTGTTTGAGCATACCCCGGAACACATGAATACTGCCCGGCTGCAGTGCCCTCTTGAGATACGGCTGGTTGAAAAACGTAAGGCGCATCTGCCCGCCGGCGTTTCCGGCGGTAAAATAGGTCACTGATTTTCCGTTTGCATGAAAAGTGGTTCCGCTCCCAACGATGCCAAGTGACACGGATACCACTTCTCCCGGCACTGCATCCGAAACCAGAACCGGGTCCTCGTAGTAATCATAGCTTCTTGGATAGAAGCGCAGCAGATCTTCCACCGTCGCGATGCCAAGTCTGCCGAACAGCTTTGCATTTTTTTCTCCGATGCCGCGGACATCTGTCAGCGGACTGTTCATCGAAATGCTCATGAATCCTCTGTCACTGCCGGCCGATCAGCCGGGCCGCAAATTGATACAGATCGAAATTGTTCTTTTCGTTCAGCCGCATACTTTCCGGATATGCCGCCATTTCCGCTCCAAGGCCGCCGCAGATATCGATACCGATGACACCGCACCTTCGTGCCCCCACAACACCGAGGAGAAGAGACGAAAGTTCTTCCATCGAAAAATCGCCCTGATCCCAGTCTGTCCTGAATACATCAGGACGCAGAATATCTCTGTCTATCGAAATGTAGACCGGAAGCTTCTTACAGAAATCAGCGGCCCTATTCCTGTCTGCATCCTTACATTCCCGCTGCAGCGGCAGCACCTTTGATCTTATATCCTCCGGAATTTTCCGGATTGATTCACCGGGCGGCCCGATCAGAATGCAGCCGGCGGCCTTGTTTTCCCGAAGCAGCGCCCCAGCCCAGTCGCCGCACGAGAGTGCCGTTCCGAAAGCTCCCTCCTGCATATCCGTATGGTGATCTGCAAGCACCAGCACAAACGGGCAGCCCGCCGTCTCTGCCGTCAGTTTCGACAGATAGTGGTAATCTCCGGTATCGATGAAATGTATTCCATGCGCACCGAACGGTGCAATCTTCCGGCGGATTGTCTCCCCGGCCTCCGGATCAAGAAAAAGATGTGTCCCGGAAAGTCCGCTGAAGTCCAGAAAAGAAATTCCGGCCGCATCCGCGAAACTTTTCGGGACGCAGCCGGTAAAATTGAGAACATAATCAGATGGTTCCATAAAATCCCGCATACCACTCGCAGAATTCGCGGATGACATCCCGGAGGTCCGACTTCGGTTTATAGTCAAAATCCCGGATCAGCGGTGTCACATCGGCGTAATTCTCAACAACGTCACCCGGCTGTGCCGGAACAAGCCTGCTGTGTGCGTCGAAATCATAATCCGAGGGAACGATCTTCGCCCTGACCAGTTCCTCCTCGAGGATTTTCACAAAGTCGAGAAGTTCAACCGGATTGGAATTTCCGATGTTGTAAACATTATACCGTGCGCCGACACTGTTTTCCGCCGGTGCATACTGCATCACGCGCGTAACTCCCTCAACAATGTCACCGACATAGGTGAAATCGCGTCTGCACTTGCCGTAGTTATAGATTTCAACTGTGCCGCCCTCACGGAAGATATCCGTGAACTTGAAGAGAGCCATGTCCGGCCGTCCTGCGGGTCCGATGACGGAGAAGAAACGAAGTCCGGTCGACGGAATTCCGTACAGCTTGGAATAGCAGTGTGCCATCAGCTCATCTGATTTCTTCGTTGCGGCATACAGCGAGACCGGCGTATCCACCGGATCATCTGTGGAGAACGGATATTTCACATTGCCCCCGTATACGCTGGAACTCGATGCATAGACGAGATGCTCGACGCCGTGGTAAACGCCCTTCGCATAATCCTGCGCACTCACCGGTACAGCTTTCTCCTCTTCGGCCAATCCGTCATAAGAATGGCGGGATGCCTCAAGAATATTGTAAAAACCGACAATATTGGACTTGATATAGTCCTCCGGATGAACCAGCGACCAGCGGACACCTGCCTGCGCCGCCAGATTCACAATAATCTGAGGTTTATAATCCGCAAAAACCCGATCGATCGTATCTTTGTCCGAAATATCCCCCAGAATGAAGGTGAAGTGCGGATTTTTCACGAGCTTCTGAAGCCGCAGCTCTTTGAGGCGGATGTCATAATAATGATTCATGTTATCGATACCGATGATTTTGGCATCCGGCCATTCTTCCATCAGCTTCAGACAGAGATTGGAACCGATGAATCCGGAAGAACCGGTCACAACAATTGTTTTTCCGGAAAGATCAAGATTGTATTTAACCATAATGGATTTATCCTTCGCTTCCTGCCCCCGCGGGCGATTCGTCGCGGGGCCGTTTTTAACCAGCCGTATATCATTATACACTCTCACGGCGGAAAGGCCAAAAAGGCATCCGGCAGGACAGATTTTCTCCATCAAAGAAAGAGCCGAACCCGTTCAAGGTCCAGCCCGTTTACAGCATTCGTGTTCTCATTTCAGCAATCATATATTCCCAGAACTACGATTCTTTCTAATTCTCTGTTCATAGAATAGACAATCTGTTTCTGTCCGATCTCCATCAGCATAATCGGCATGCCTGTTCTGTTCTCCGCAACTTTTTCGGCAGTCTTGGAGAAATACGTTTCATTCAGATCCATCTTTTCCAGAAGTGCAAATAAATCACCCCTCTTTTCCGGAACCCCGGACCGAATACACTGGTCATAAAGGCCCAGAACCTGATTTTCAGCTGTTCCTGTCAGATACCTAGTGTATTCCATTGTTCTTCACACACTCCTTCCAGGTCTTTGCGGACATCCCCGATAAAACGCATGACCCCCTGCGTCTCCTCAAGGCAGCTTCGATTGAACGACTGCTGACATTCCATTTCATAATCACAGCCCTTCGGCGAAACCATCCCATCCAGAATCACGTTTCTGATGCTCATTGGCCAGCCCCCTCTTTTTATATTCAGGCCTTCCCTGGCCGGATCTTATCATCACTGGTTCTGCAGTACATTGTGCCTCCGCCCGTTCTCTGTTACCTTATAAAACAACAGAGAAATCTGTTGAAGACATTCGCAAAAGAATCAGAATTGTGTCGGATGGAAAATGTCCGCAAATCCGCGTGTATCCGCGATTTTACCCGGATACAAAGCCCGACCGGAATGAGATGCTGTTGACTGCTTTTCTTTTTGTCTCCATCGTTGAGTGGATGTAAATATTCATTGTGACGGAAGGGCTCGAGTGGCCCAGAAGTTCGCTCACCGTTCTTGCATCGGATTTAGCAAGGCAGCGTGTTGCAAAGCTGTGCCGGAGTGCATGTATATTAATGTCTCCGATCCCCATCTTCTTAAGGTATCCCCTGAAACTTGCCTGATAGCTGCGCGGCAGCACAAAACGGTCCTTTCTGCCGTTGAGAAAGTAACAGCTCTCATCTGTCACGGACGAATGAAATTCTTTCAGGCGTTTTTCAACAGGGACCGGAATGGGAATGTCACGGTAGGATTTCTGCGATTTCGGAACACCGATGATCCATTGATACTTCGGATTTCCGTCCGTGTCTTTCGTTTCATCCTTCTTGACGGTTTTCCGGATATGCAGAATTCCGTTTTCGAGATCAATATCCTCCCATTGAAGTGCACATAGTTCTCCAAGACGAAGACCCATGTCAAGACACAGGGTAAGACCGTATTCACGTACGTTATCCGTCCCGGACAGATACGCTTCCATGCGGCGTGCATCCTTTGTAGACAGACAGCGCCCCTGGATGCTTTTGCTGCCTGCAATCCGATAGCGGACCTGAAATGCGGGAATGTATCCCCGGTCCGTTCCGTACTGAAGGATCATTCTTAAAACAGTCCGGATGTTTCCAACTGTGGACGGGGACAGGAAATCCCCGCGATAAGAAGGTTTTGTCTGGCATTCCTCGAGAAAAGCGGTAATGTCCTGCCCCCGGAGGGCCCGGCACATACGGCTGCCGATCGCGGGCAGAATATATTTTTTTGTCACCATGTGATATTGCACATAGGTAGAGCCGGCCACACGTTCACGGACGCTTGCCAGCCATTCTTCCGCGGTTTGTTCCAGCATTACATTTTCATTCATCACAATTCTCCTTCCACGGTAGTATTCTGCTGCGGCAGAATTTAATGTCTGGAAAATAGTGATGTCATCTGTCAGCACAAGATATAGATAAATGCATTATGCGACGACTATATATTGAATATATGCAAAATAGTTATAAAGTGTCTATAAATTTACTATTGTTAGTTGCAAAATACGTGCTATATTCTTTATACAGGCCTATCACAGAAGGCCGGACAGACGTCAAACTGATTCAATTGCGTATGATAAAGGCATTCCGGATACTTTCTTCTGCCGCATCGCCCCCATTATTCCACATCATTTTTCAAAAAGCAAAAGAGGTTTGTATCATTATTGATACAAGCCTCATTAAAAATTTTAATATTCAGACATTTTGCCTTTTTGTCCGATGAATCCAAAAGACACCCTGCCTTGGAGAAACGGCTGAAGCGGATTACTCTTCCGCCGAAAGGATGTAGTAATAAATCGGCTGTCCGCCCTTCTGCACTTCCACATCGCAGTTTGCGAATTCACTGCGTACCTTGTCGCCGAACGTCTCTGCATCCTGCTCCGTCACGTCTGCACCGTAGTAAACGCTGATGAGAGAGGTGGACGGAGTGACCATCTTCCGGAGTGAATCGATGGTCGTCTCATCGCGGTCCTTCCCGGTTGCGAGAATTCCGCTGTCGCCGAGAGCCATCATATCGCCCTGATGGATTTCAACATCATCAAGCACCGTGTCCCGCACTGCATAGGTGACCTCGGCGCTCTTCACCTTTGCGATCTCCTGCGTCATGTTATCACAGTTGACCTCCGGATCCACATCCGGCATATAATTGATGACAGCCGTGATTCCCTGCGGAACAGTCTTTGTCGGGATCACGATAATCTTTCTGTCCTTCGAAAGAATGGCTGCCTGGTTTGCCGCCATGATGATATTTTTGTTATTCGGAAGAACGAATACGGTGTCGGCATTGACCTTTTCAACCGCCTCAAGGATGTCTTCCGTACTCGGGTTCATCGTCTGACCGCCGGAAATGACATAATCAACGCCAAGTCCGCGGAAAATCTCTGCCAATCCGTCACCGGCGCAGACAGCGATAAAAGCGACATCCTTCTTCGGCATCTGTTCTGCATCTGCCGGTGTCTCCTGCGATGGAGCCGGCTGCCCGGCTGCCGCTTCTTCCTTTGCTTTCTTCGCGGCGCGGAGATTTTCCACTTTGATTTTGACGAGCTGGCCGTACATCAGAGCTTTCTCAATAGCAAGTCCGGGATCGTTCGATTCCAGATCTACTTTGACCACACCTTCGTTATCGTCCCTCTCGCAGACCTTTGTATCACCGATGGAATCGAGGAAATGCTTAAAATCTTTTTCCGTCTTCGGATTCCAGAGATTAGCCGGCCGGTCAAGCACGATGACGAACTCGGTGCTGTAGCCATATTTAAGGCCTTCATCGGCAGAGAGTTCCGGAATTTCACCCTCGGCCTGCCGCTCCTCTTCCGGAGCTTCTTCCTCCGCGAGTACTTCCTCCGCTGTAAGGACCTTGCCATGCAGTCCTTCCAATGCTCCCTTGAGAACCTGGATCAGTCCCTGTCCGCCGGAATCAACGACGCCCGCCTGCTTCAGAACCGGCAGCATATCCGGTGTGGAAGCAAGCACCTGATCACCGTATTCAATCACCTCTGTGAGATATTTGTCGACATCTGTCTCACCTGCATTGACCAGTTCGCGGCTCTTCTCAGCGACTCCCTTTGCAACCGTGAGAATAGTTCCTTCCTTCGGTTTCATAACGGCCTTGTAAGCCGTCTCGACAGCCTTATCCATACCGGCAGCAGCGGCAGGGACGTCAATCTCAGCATGATCACGGACAGCCTTGCAGAAACCACGGAGCAGCTGGGACAGAATGACACCGGAATTTCCTCTTGCGCCGCGGAGCGATCCGGATGAAACCGACTTGCAGAGCGACATCATATCGAAATCATCTCCAAGGCCTTCTAATTCCCTGACCGCGGATGTGATGGTCATTGTCATGTTCGTTCCCGTATCGCCGTCCGGAACCGGGAACACATTCAGCTCATTAATCCATTCCTTGTTGGACTTGAGATTATAAGCCGCGGCTAAGAACATCTGTGAAAACATCTTAGCGTCAATCGAACTCGTACTCAAAATTCATTTCCTCCTGAATATCAGACTTAATCGATGACCTTGACGCCTTCGACGAAGATGTTGATTTTATCAATTTCAAGACCAGTGAATTCCTCCACGCGGTAACGGACATTGCTGATCAGGTTCTCTGCCACGGTAGGAATATTGACCCCGTACGAGACAATGACGTGAAAATCGATGTCCAGCTTACCGTCTGGATTCAGCGTAACTGCAATTCCTCTCGTCATCGAATCCTTCTTTAAAAGGTTGACGAGACCGCTCTTCATCACAGAGGCCATTCCCACGATTCCAAAGCACTCCGTAGCCACCGTTCCTGCGTATTGAGCAATAACTTCGTTGTCAATCGATATGTTGCCCATATGGGTATTCATGGATGATGACTTCATTCGCTGCCTCCCTGCTTCATTCATAATCTGCTCACTGTCCGGATTCATTGTCTTATCCGGGGTGCGCTCAATTTATTATACGCGCATCGGGGCCGAAAAGGAACATCGGAAAAACGGCCTGAAGCTTACGCTTCAGGCCGCTTAAGACGAACCCTGTTGGATGATTCAGGCGCGCTCAACTTTTCCGGAACGAAGGCAGCTCGTGCACACATGCATCTTTCTCACACCGCCGTTGACCTTGACCGATACGGTCTGAACGTTGGAATTCCAGATGCGATTGGATCTTCTATGTGAATGGCTGACGTTGTTGCCGAAGTGAGCTCCTTTGCCGCAGATATCACACTTAGCCATGATTAACACCTCCTGACTTCAGGGATTTCCAAACATAACGAAAATATTCTATCAGAACGTTCCAATGTTTGCAATCATTTTTTCGAAACGGCGGAATTATCCTGTTCTGCCGTTTTTCACAGCATCCGGAGTCCATAGCTGCACTCCGGATGCTGGAATAAACAGCGGCCCCCTGCAATTATTTTTGCTCCGTTTCCGGACCGCTGCTGCTCTGCGATTTTGTCTCCTGTTTTTTCCGTCCCGGGAATGCATATTCGACGGCATCGTCATCGTCCATCATTCCCTGGCGATTCGCGGTGAGGCGGTCGACGATGTCCGGAATCATATCCACGAGCTTGGTTAAGGCATCCTGATTCTTGATATTGACAACCTTGACTGTACCGCCGCGGATAACCAGTACTGCGCTCGGTGACATTTTGGCTGCAAAGCCGCCCTGACCGCTGTCCTTCCGGTCCGCATTGTTCGATCCGGCGGCACAGCCGAAGGTCACATCCGACAGAGGGATGATTGTGGTATCGCCGACCCGGACAGGTTCCCCAACGACAGTCTTCGATGAGACGGCACCGCCTGCGCCGTCCACAAGGGATTTAATCACCGTCGAAAAAGTATTGTTATTTTCCGCCATTGTCTGACCTCCTGCTCTTCTTTTTCTTTTTACTGTCTTTCCGAAGCGCGTGGTAGATAATCTTTACATTCTTATCAAAATACAGCTGCAGGAACAGGACGAGCAGCGTAATAATGAATATCTTTCCCTTCGCGTGAAATTCCAGATCGCACCGGTACTGATAAAATTCCGGCGTCACGTCCATGTGCCCTGCCGTCAGCGACCATAGAATTCCCATTGCCTCCATAAGCAGGCCTGCCTTCTCCGGATCACCAAAACCCACGGTTCCCCGGAGCATCCATTTCGAAGGTAAAACCTTCTTCAAAAGCCTGAGGACTTTGTCCTTCACCTTATTGAATGCAGCCTCGAAGCGGGGACTTTCCAAAATTGAAAGGTAGTACCGGATATTCCTGGAAATCCTTTTCATCTTACCACAGAACGCCTGCAGCTTGCACCGGAGCCGTTCCATCCGGGATGAACCGGCCGCCTCCCCGGAGCCGGATGCCGTTTCTTTTTTCTTTTCTGCATCCTTCCCCGTATCATCTTTATCCCTGCAGGCATCATCGGAATCCGTCTTTATCTCCGGTTCTTTTTCAGTCCCCGATTCTTCGGCCCCCGGATCCTGTTCTGTTCCCGGACCTGAGGCACTGTCATCTCCGCCATTTTTCTCATGGTTCTTATGAGCCTTATGGCTCCTGTGTTTCTTATTGTCCCCGTTTCCGGTTTTCTCCCCGTCCGTTTTCTTTCCGCCGCGGTTTTGTGCACCAAATACGGTGAACCAGAGAATCTTTACCGTAAATTTCGGTTTTTGCGGATAAGAAATGCCGCCGCGGACGAGATGAATAAGCCAGGAAAAAGAAAAATCTGCGGTGGTTCTCTGAAGCAGCATCTCCATGTTTAAGGGTTCATCGCGGTTTTCCGGATCCGTTATTCTCCCGTTCAGTCGGTAACGAACAGGGACAAACAGGATGACAAGAAGAACAGCTGCCAGAATCACAAGAACGATAAGCAAAATATGTCCGATAACAGAAAGCACCGAAAGAAAAGCTGCCATCATGCATCCTCTCTTTCTGCAGTGCTTCTGCTTCTCCTGACACGGACCCCGTGCGGAAAGAGAAACTTTCTTACATTCGGATCTCCATCTGCACGCACTGCCTCTTCCACAATCATCCGGACCAGCTCAAATGCATCGTCCCGGCTTCCGGCAATGCCGATAATCAGCGGCGGATTCTCGCGGTAATACCGGCTGCAAAGATACATACTGTGAAGAATCTCCGGCATATCGGCCTGTTCCGGCAGCGTGACACACCAGACCGTCGGCTGTCCTGCGTGATGGCACAGTTTCCACTTCACGAGATCGGGATATTTAATTTTCTCACCGATATACAATCGCTTATAGAATTTCATTCGTTTCCCTGCGCCGCTGCTGAACTTGCCGCCTCCGGATGCTTTGCAAAGTAAGCATCCAGAACTGCTTTTGCAACTGGGACTGCAACCTCACCGCCGCTTCCTCCGCCTTCCATGATGACAGTCACACTGACCTGCGGATCATCGACCGGTGCAAATCCAGTAAACCACGCATGCGACTTTGTTTCATCGGAGGCATCGTATTCTGCCGACCCCGTCTTGCCCGCAGCTTCATAGGCTGCATCGGCAAGTTTTGTCGCCGTGCCGTCCGTAACCACCGCGCGCATCATCGTGCACAGTTCATCTGCAATCCAGCTGTCGAACAACTGACCGTACTCTTTTGTATTATACGTTTTAACGGTGGTGCCTGTAGCCGTATCGATTGCACTGACCAGTCTTGGATTCATCAGTACACCGCCGTTCGCCACTGCGTTGGTGATGAGATTCATGTGAAGCGGAGACATACTTGTCTCGCCCTGTCCGATTGCGACCTGGACCGTCTCCTGTGTATCCGTATCATCGGTGAGATGTACGGAACTCTGATTGTATGTGTAATCATATGGGAGATCCCGGTTGAAAAGAAGACCCGACATCGTCGAGTTCCATTCATCCTTATCAAGAGAAAGTCCTATATTGCCGAATGAGCAGTTGCAGGAATTGGCAAACGACTGCAGAAGATTCTCCTCGCCGTGTACTTCATAGTGGAAGCAGTGAATCTTGTAATTGTCGACAATATAGTCACCGGTACAGTCAAAACTATAATTCTGCCAGTCGTCCGGATGCTCCTTGAGGTATTCAATCGTATCCACAATCTTGAACGTGGAGCCGGGCGGATAGGCACCCTGCGTCACACGGTTCAGAAGTGTTCCGACCGTTGGATCCTCATTCACATAGGTTGTCCAGTTTTCAGCAACCTTCGCCGGGTCAAAATCCGGTTTAGAGACCATTGCCAATATATCGCCGGTCTTGGGGTCCGAGACAATAATGGCTCCCTTGTATGCACCCATCGCATCATAGGCCGCCTGCTGGATTACCGGATCCAGCGTCGTCACAACACTATCACCGCCGTATTTCTCCCCCTTCTCATCGAGGGCTGCCTTCTCGGAAAGTGACAGACTCGAGGTCGATGTCTCGACACTGTAATCATACTCAAGACCGCTGGCTCCGTTGTCGGCGTACCCTACGACATGTGCAAAAACATTTCCGTACGGATACTCGCGCGTCTCCGTTCCGTCTGCATTCTCCACTGTTCTTGCAAGTACAGAGCCGTCCGCGGCCAGAATCGATCCCTTCGTGATCTGTGCCAGCCGCTTGCTCTCTCTTCCATTGAAGGAATTCTCATAGAGCTCGCGCTTATAGCGCAGAGAATAGAAGCAGATGAACGTTCCCATCGCCGCAAACAGTGCAACGAAGACCCACTGCGTGAAGAGAATCTTCCTGCGCATTTTTCTTTTCTCGCGCCGCCTCTTCCGCTGAGCTGCGGTCGGGCGATAGTCATCGTAGTCGTCTCTCATGAAATAGTAATTACGCCCTTTCCTTTATCAGGCAGTACTCCGTCTGCTTTCCCGCCATATCAACCATTGTATCTTCCGGAATTTCCCTGCGAATAGCCGGTGTTTTCTTCCGAATCGCCCTCATCACCGAAAAGTGAGTCATAGAGCTGATCGAATACATCCGTTGCGTCCGGATCCGAGTCATCCCTGCGCTCCGCATTCCGGATCCGTCCCTCTTCCGGGCGGTTCCTGTATCCGGAAAGGAAACCGGTCACATCCGGCCACCCTTCCGAATCCGCATTTCTGTCCGGCCGGACTCTGCGGCATTCACTTTTGGCCGCATCCTCTGCAGGATAATCGGTCCTGTCATACATTCTCTCTGTGCGGGCAGGCTGCTCCGGGCTGTACGGGCGCTCTGCGCGGGATAAATGATCTGTATCATATGCATCGTACATTTTCTCCGTGCGCAGAGGATGATCTGTGTCATATGTACCGTACGTTCTCTCCCCGCGGGATGCACTGCCTGTACTGTATGTTCTATCCTCTTCCGCACCCGTCCAGTTTCCGGTGCCGTACGTTCTTAGCCTCTCCGGGCGCGTCCGGTTTCCGGCGCTGTACGTTCTCAGCCTCTCGGCCCGTGCCCCATTCCCGGTTCCATACGTTCTCTCCGGCCGGGCTCCATATCCGTAGGTATCTTCTTTGCGTGATGCGTATCCGGTGCCGGCGTTTCTTCCGTATCGTTCCGTTTCGTCCCCGCCTTCAATTTCCCCGCGTATCGGGATTCTCTCATAGCCGGAAGCCCGTCTTCCATAATCCGGATAAACATTTCTCCTGCGGCGGTATGCCCCATTTTTTCTCCGCTGCGCGGCAATCTGGTCCTGCTGCATGATATAAATTCCCTGCACCATCGCAAACATAATGATTGTCGCAAGCACCGAACTTCCGCCGTAACTCACGAGCGGAAGCGTCACGCCGGTGAGCGGTATGAACCGCACATCGCCGCCGATGGTGAGGAACGTCTGGAAGATATAGACAACCGCAAAGCCAAAGGCGGCGAAACGGTAGAAACGGTCATCAAAATTCAAAGCGATCCAGATGATGTTGATAAAGATGACAATGCACATGATCATCACGCACATCGCGAAAATGAGCCCCATTTCCTCGCAGATCGCCGCAAAAATAAAGTCCTTGTCGACAAACGGTATGTCTCCCGGTGTGCCCTGCGTGAGTCCGAGTCCGAAGAGTCCGCCTCCCGAGATCGCAAAGAGCGACTGTGTAATCTGATACCCGTCTCCGTCAATGACGCTCCAGGGGTCTCTCCATGCAATGAAACGCGTCCGTACATGCGCAAAAACCCGGACGCACAGAATCGCTCCTGCGGCGCCCGCGGCTGCGCCGAGAATGAGGTAGCCCGGCTTGCCGGTTGCAAGATACGTCATGAAAAAAAACACAACATAGAAAATGAGCGCGGACCCCAGGTCATTCGAGGCGATGAGGATGAGCACATGCATCGCGGCGATCACACCAGTGATGAAGACTTCGCGGAAAGAGGATGCCTCGTAGTAGGAGCTCGCTATAAAGAGGACGAACAAAATTTTAACGAACTCAGACGGCTGCATCGTGATGCCGCCGATCGTGAAATTCAGATTCGAACCGTAAACATAATTGCCGATGAGAAGAACGGCAAGAAGCGCAGCCGCGCCGGCGGCGGCATAAATATACGTGAGATTCTTGTAGAACCGGAACCGCCGCATGAAATACGGCACGACGATCGTGATCACAAGCCCGATCACAGCGATGACAAACTGCTTGATGGCCTCAGAGAAATCAATGCGCGCAATTACAATGAGTCCCACGGAGAGCATCATGATGACATGAATATAAAGCGTCAGATTGCCTCTCGGGTACAGCTGCATATAGATATAGACTGACGCAGCGAACCCAATGGTCTCAGCTATGAAAAGCCCGAAATACGAAAGATCGGAATTGCCGACAGCAATCGTGAGAAACGACAGTGCGTTGATGAGAAAAATCAGAATCAGAAGATACAGACAGACCTTTCGCCTGCGCGCATGGCCGATGTTCCGGAGCTGATACAGGGACAGCACAGTATAAAGGACCATAAAGCCCATTATGGAATATCTGGTGAGTGCGAGAATATAAGTTCGCATTAAAGAGCGCCTTTCTTGTAATGCCCGGCTGTATAACGGAAAGTCGGCTCCTCAGCCATGAGCCCGTCCTGAATATTCCGGAAAAGAGCCGTTGCCGCGGCTGTTTCTTCCGCACTCTCCGTCGTGAAAACCAGCATCTTCGCGCGGGTTCTCCGGAACAGAGTATCACTCCATGCCCTGTGAAGACTTAAGGGCACCGAATTGTACACAATGTTTGTACACTGCGTGCAGACGGTCCGGACAGGAAAATGCTCCCCCATCCGGTCCTCGAGGAAGTAAAAACCTTCTTCCTTCCCGCGGCAGAGTTTTTCCGTTTTTCTCACGCATCCTGCTGAAATCATCATCGGGACGCGCCCGTAAACCATAAGAATACTGTCCGCTTCCCCCGGGAACGTTTCTGAAAGCTCCCTTCCCGAAAGCTCGAGCGGATAAACAAATGCATCTGCTTCCCCGGCAAGTGCCTTCCAGCTCTCCCGGTTCCAGCAGTAAAGAGAGGAGTCTGCAAGGATAATGCCCCGGTAGCCTCCCCGGCGTAAAAACCAGAGCCCCTCGATATTCCGAACCAGTGCTCCGCGGTATATTCCGCCCCTGAGATCCTGCAGTGCCCGTTCCATAAAGGCATGGTTCTTCCCGCGCACGGCATAGGGAAGTGCAACGAATTCGCCCTTTCCGATCCCGGAAAACGATGCACTGTCGTCGATGATGAGGTCTGCTCCCCCGCGGCGCGCTGCATCTGCCTGCTCTTCATTCAGGACCACCGCAATCAGTCCGATTCCGGAAAGAACACCGTCCGAATCAGGAGCGGCATCAAAACGGCCGGCAGAAATCCCGACCGATTCCCGGACTGTGTTACTCTCGTCCTCATCGGTGCCTCCGTCCGAAAGAGACTTTGCAATCTCCTCCCGGACTTTTCGGAGCGCGTACATACGTTTCTGATTATAATCATTCAGAAGTTTTTGTTCCAGTCCGGCAAGTGCCTCCCGCCGGAGCGCATTGATGCCTCCGACCGGAACAAACACAGCGCCCTCCACGTCCGCCCTGACGCACTTTGGCACAAAGACCGTTCCTCCGGTCTTTCCCAGATTCTTTTCAAAAACTTCTGCCGTCATCGGCCGGTTCTTCGCAGTATCTGCCTTTTCACCCTCTGCGGTAAAGCTTACCCCGGAGGAGAGCGCGCGCACGGTGAGCCTGTTTCTTTCACCGGCGGCAAAACGGGCATCCATCCCGACCGGCACTCCCGTGACCGGATGGACATATCCGCTGCGGAGCTTCGTCAGAAGTGCTTCCTCAGCACCGCTGTAGCCCGGTTCACCGAGGGTCACGAAATTTCTTCCATTGTAACAGTGATAATATCCTTCGCTCCGCTCTGACCGGATGTAAAGCTCACTGAGTTCCTGCAGGTCCTCCGGCTCCACGCGGTATTCCTCTCTGCGCCCTTCTTTGCAGAGCCGATAATAGAGATCGATATATTTCCGGTAAATCCGCACTGTGCCGGCAGCATATTCCGGCTTCTTCATGCGGCCCTCGATTTTAAAGGAATCAATTCCTGCTTCAATGAGCACCGGGAGAATCTGCACGGTCTGCATATCGCGCATGGAAAGGGGATAATATTCCTTCCGGGCTGCGTCTTCGCCGGTTCGTCTTCCCTCCGGGTCCAGAATCCGATAGGGGAGCCTGCAGGGCTGTGCACAGCGGCCGCGGTTCCCGCTCCGTCCTCCGAGAAAACTCGAGAAGAGGCATTTTCCCGAATAGCAGTAGCACATGGCCCCGTGAATAAAGGTCTCCACTTCGATGGGAAGCTCTCTTTTCAGATCGCGGATCTCCGCAAGAGAGAGCTCCCTTGCCGGAACCACCCGGGTTACGCCAAGACGTGCAAGGAACTGTACCGCATCTGCATTCGTCACAGAGAGCTGCGTGCTTGCATGAAGTGCAAGGTCCGGCATTTCCCGGTGCAGCATCTGCATTACACCGAGATCCTGGACGATGACGGCATCAAGACCGTCCTCATAAAGCGGGCCCAGGAATTCCAGCACGCCGGGAAGCTCTTCCTGCCTTGTGAGCGTATTCACGGTGACATTGATCCGGACACCACACAGATGTGCTGTCCGCAGAACCTGATGGAGCGTCTCGCTGTCAAAGTTTTCTGCGTAAGCACGTGCACCGAATTTTGATCCCGCAAGATATACTGCATCCGCTCCGGCGTTCACCGCGGCCTCAAAGGCCTCCAAAGAACCGGCCGGTGCGAGCAGTTCCACATGTTTCTCTTCCAAATTTTCTTCCATTCCCTTCGAAAAAAGGCTGCCTGCCGGCAGCCTTTTTATGTACCCTTCATCAAAACCAGATTGCAAAAATGAATCATGAAAAACCAGATCCCTCCCAAAACAGGCTCCGGCCCAATAGCCTCACTTCTTGGAAGAAGCCTCCAGGCGGATGATTTTCTTTGCGTTCTCCTGGTTTTCCTGCTCTGCCTTCTTAAGGCTCTTCTCTGTGCTCTCGAGCCGCATCTGTGTTGTCACCAGTTCGTGCTTGATGTCGTACAGATCCTTCTCACGGCTTTCCAGGTCTTCATTAAGAGCTTCAAGCTTCTTCTGAGCCTTGAAATAATCATCCGAGAGATTGATCTCAAGAAGAAGCGTCTGAAGATCGCGCGAAAGGTGAGAATACCCCTCCTCTTTCTTCAGCTCTTCGATCTTTCCATTGAGATAGGATGCGATCTTCTGGATATACTCCTCGCTCTCGTATCCGCTCAGCGTATATACTTTTCCATCAATGATGACTTTTGTATCCGTTTTGGACACTGCCATAAAATGCGTCCTCCCTCAAATGAAAAGCAGACCTATCAAAAATATTACTCTTCCCGTTCCGGCATTTCAAGACCGAGGTGCCTGTATGCCTCTTCCGTCGCGACCCGTCCCCGCGGCGTCCGATTGATGAATCCGTTCTGCAGGAGATACGGTTCGACGACATCTTCTATGGTTCCCGCGTCTTCACCGACAGCAGCCGCCAGTGTATCCAGTCCCGCGGGTCCTCCGCCGAACTTTTCAACGAGCGTCCGCAGGATCTTCTGATCATTGTGGTCAAGTCCCATCTTGTCGACATCCATCATATCAAGTGCTGTGCAGGCAACATCCAGCGTCACTCTGCCGTCGCCCCGGACCTGGGCATAATCCCGGACGCGCTTGAGAATCCGGTTAGCAAGCCTCGGTGTACCGCGGCTCCGCCTTGCCATCTCCTCTGCAGCATTGTCATCGACACTTACATTCAGAATCTTCGCCGAATGCATGATGATCGTCTGAAGCTGCCCAACCGTATAGAATTCAAGACGGTTAATAATTCCGAACCGATCGCGCAGCGGTGCAGAAAGGAGTCCTGCTCTCGTGGTGGCGCCCACCAGCGTAAACCTCGGAAGGTCAAGCCGGATGGATTTTGCCGCCGAGCCCTTGCCAATCATGATGTCGATGGCAAAGTCTTCCATTGCGGGGTAGAGAACTTCTTCCACCTGCTTGTTCAGACGGTGAATTTCATCAATAAAAAGAACATCGCCTTCCTTCAGTCCATTGAGGATTGCCGCCATGTCACCCGGCTTTTCGATGGCAGGACCGCTTGTGATGCGGATATTGACACCCATTTCATTTGCGATGATGCAGGAGAGCGTGGTCTTTCCAAGTCCCGGGGGCCCGTAGAAAAGAACGTGATCCAGCGGTTCTCCCCGCTGTTTTGCAGCCCTGATCGCTATGGACAGGTTTTCGCGGATCGCATCCTGTCCGATATAATCCTTAAGCCTTTCCGGACGAAGCGATCCCTCAATCGGACTGTCTTCCTCCGTAAAGCTTGTTTCAATCATTCGTTTCTCCATGACTCACCCGTTATGCCATATGACGGAGTGCTCCTTTGAGAAGCTCCTCCGTTCCGGAAATTCCTTCTCCCTTCGCAGCATGCACGGCCTTTACGGCTTCCGCCCGGCCGTATCCGAGCGCCACGAGAGCCGCGACCGCATCCGCCGCATCGCCGCTCTGCTCACCGCCAGTGATCCCGGGTTCCTCTCCTGCCTCCTGTGCGGCCGCAGGAGCCGCTGCATTGATCTTGTCCTTCAGCTCAAGGATGAGACGCTCTGCAGTCCGTCTTCCGACGCCCGGTGCGCGGGAAATAGCCTTTACGTCCCCCGAAGCGATGGCAAACCGGAGATCATCCGCATCCAGGACGGACAGAAGCGACAGCCCGGCTTTCGGACCCACGCCGCTCACGGTAATAAGCTTCTTAAAGAGCATGAGCTCATCCCGCGTGAGAAATCCGTACAGTCCGATCTGATCCTCATGGACCATCATATAGGTGTAGACGGTCACTTCTTCGCTTCCGAATCCCTGCAGCCTGGAGGCTGTGGAGGGAGAAATGGCAATCTCATATCCCACGCCGTTCACGTCGAGCCACACTTCGGATTCCGAAAGATAATCGACCGTTCCTCTGAAGAAAGCGAACATACAATCAGTCCTTGCTGTTGATATAGTTTACAAGACCACCGTCATCGATGATCTTCTGCATGAACGGAGGGAATGCCTGTCCTTTAAACGTCCTGCCCGTGGTCTCATCCGTGATGATTCCGGTGTTGAAATCGACCGAAACCGTGTCCCCGTTCTTGATATTTTCCGATGCTTCCTTACATTCAACAATCGGAAGCCCGATATTGATCGCATTGCGGTAGAAGATGCGCGCAAATGTCTCCGCGATGACAACGGAAATGCCGGACGCCTGGATGGCAATCGGAGCATGTTCGCGCGATGAGCCGCAGCCGAAATTCTTCCCGGCGACAATGATGTCGCCCTTCTTTATTTTCTTCCCGAAATCGGGATCGATGTCCTCCATGCAGTGCTTTGCAAGCTCAGCAGGGTCGCTGGTTGCAAGATACCGCGCGGGAATGATGACATCCGTATCAACGTTATCCTCATAGCGGATAACGGTACCCTTCGCATTTTCCATAAGTCTGCACCTCACTGAATAGAGCTTCCGCCATCCGAGGCGGAAATGCCCGTCAGAGTCCGTATTTTATCAATAATCTGTCGGATCCGCTATCCTTCCTTCGACTGCACTCGCCGCCGCAGTTGCCGGACTTGCGAGATAGACCTCGGAGGTTTTGGCACCCATGCGGCCGACAAAATTGCGGTTGGTCGTGGATACGCACCGCTCACCGTCCGCAAGAATTCCCATGTAGCCGCCAAGGCAGGGTCCGCAGGTCGGCGTACTGACAACGCAGCCGGCTTCGATGAAGGTCTCGAGAAGTCCCTCCTTCAGCGCCTCCAGATAGATTTTCTCCGTTGCCGGGATGACGATGCAGCGGATGCCCTTCGCGATATGACGTCCCTTCAGGATCGAGGCCGCCGTGCGGAGATCGCTGATACGGCCGTTGGTGCAGGAACCGATGACGACCTGGTCAATCGGAATATCCGGAATATCTCCGAACGTTCTCGCATTGCCCGGAAGATGCGGGAATGCAACGGTCGGACGGATCTCCGACAGATCGATCGTGTACTCTGCGGTGTATTCCGCATCCGGATCTGCCTCATAGACCGTACCGGGTTCGGCACCGTGCTCCTTCTCATATGCAATCGTGAGATCATCCACCGGGAAAATCCCGTTCTTTCCGCCAGCCTCGATTGCCATATTGGAAATGGTGAACCGGTCATCCATGGAAAGCTCGCGGACACCGGGGCCCGTGAATTCCATCGACTGATAGAGGGCACCGTCGACGCCGATCATACCGATGATGTGAAGGATCACGTCCTTGCCCGAGACCCACTTGCCGGGCTTTCCGGTGAGGACAAAACGGATTGCGGACGGAACCTTGAACCATGCCTTGCCGGTCGCCATTCCCGCGGCCATATCAGTCGAACCGACACCGGTCGAGAAGGCGCCGAGCGCTCCGTAGGTGCATGTGTGCGAATCTGCGCCGATCACCGCATCCCCCGGGGCAATCAGGCCCTTCTCCGGCAGCAGGGCATGTTCAATCCCCATCTCTCCGACCTCGAAATAATTCGTGATCCTGTTGCGTTTTGCAAACTCGCGGAGACACTTGCAGTTTTCGGCCGACTTGATGTCCTTGGCCGGAACGAAATGATCCGGAACGAGTGCGATCTTCGTATTGTCGAAAACCCCCTTCTTCCTGAACTTGTCCATTTCGCCTATGGCCACCGGTGCCGTGATATCATTGCCCAGCACCAGGTCGAGATCTGCCTCGATGAGCTGTCCCGGCTCTACCCTGTCAAGCCCTGCATGTGCGGCGAGGATTTTCTGCGTCATTGTCATTCCCATAATTGCAGTCCCTCTCTTATCTTTCCTGAACGATCAAATTCTTACCCCGCTCTGCCGTTCGAACATACCTTCGATTATAACAGAGAGGAAAGGAATAAAAAAGTTGAAAAAGAGGACCGGGAGCTTTCTCCCGGCCCTACAGACAGGCTGTCCCAGAATCCAGGGATCAGTTGTTGATGAGCTTGTCTTCTTCCTTGTTCCAGCTGTACAGCTTGCGGATCTCAGCGCCGACCTTCTCGGACGGATGCTCTGCATGGAGCTTTCTCATCGCGTTGAAATGTACCTGTCCGCCTGCTGAGCTCATCTCAAGCAGGAAGTCCTTGGCAAACGTGCCGTCCTGGATATCTTTCAGGATCTGCTTCATTGCCTTTCTTGTTTCGTCGGTGACGATCTTCGGTCCGGTGATGTAGTCGCCATACTCGGCAGTATTGGAGATGGAATATCTCATTCCGGCGAAACCACTCTGATAGATGAGGTCGACAATCAGCTTCATCTCGTGGATGCATTCAAAATATGCATTGCGGGGATCATATCCAGCCTCGACAAGGGTGTCAAAGCCTGCCTGCATCAGAGCGCAGACACCGCCGCAGAGGACAGCCTGCTCACCGAAGAGGTCGGTCTCGGTCTCCGTGCGGAACGTGGTCTCGAGAAGTCCGGCTCTTGCTCCGCCCATCGCTGCGCCATAGGCAAGCGCAAGCTCGAGGGCATGACCGGTTGCATCCTGCTGAACGGCAACCAGCATCGGGGTTCCCTTGCCTGCCTGATACTCGGAACGGACGGTGTGGCCCGGTGCCTTCGGAGCGATCATAGTGACATCAATGTCAGCAGCCGGCTTGATGAGACCGAAGTGAATGTTGAATCCGTGAGCGAACATCAACATGGAACCACTCTTGAGGTTCGGCTCGATGTCGGTCTTGTAGCACTGTGCCTGCTTCTCGTCCGGGATCAGAACCATAACCACATCTGCATCCTTGACGGCTTCCGGAACAGTTTTGACGGTCAGGCCCTGTGCTTCTGCCTTTGCCTTCGACTTTGATCCCGGATATAGACCGACTACAACATCCATTCCGGAATCGTGCAGGTTCAGTGCGTGTGCATGTCCCTGGCTGCCGTATCCGATAATGGCAATCTTCTTGCCCTCCAGTAGTGACATATTGCAGTCTTCCTGGTAATAAATCTTCGCTTGCTCTGACATTGGTTTTTCCTCCTGTCTTTACAATGAAATAAGTATATCCTGCAAACATTCCTTAAGCCGCTGTGCGGCCGGAACAATGCTACCTCAGCAAAACTCAGAACCTCTCCTCATCGTCATCGATGTAGACGACGCTGTCGATTCCTCTTGCCAGACCCGCGATGCCTGTGCGGGCCAGTTCCAGAATCTCGTATCCGTCGAGGAGCTTCAAAAACGCATCGATTTTGCCCTGATTGCCGGTGATCTCAATGATCAGGCTCTTCGGTGCGACATCGACAATACTGCCGCGGAAAATATCGGTGATGGCAATGATTCCCTGGCGCTGATCCGCATTCGCCCGGACCTTGATGAGCGCAAGTTCGCGGTAAACCGAACTTTCCCTGTTCAAAATCCGGATATCCCGCACATCGACGAGCTTGGCGACCTGCTTCTCGATCTGATCGAGAATGTCATCATCACCATGCGTCACAATTGTGATGCGAGTGATCTTCGGATCAGCCGTCACACCGGCAGTGATACTGTCGATGTTGTAGCCGCGTCTGGAAAAAAGTCCAGAAATTCGGCTCAGAATACCAAACTTATTGTCGACAAGGAGCTGAAATACTACTTTCTTTTCTTTTGTTTCCTTCTCTTCTGCCATCCGTAATCTCCGTCTGCGGAAATACTTCCGCGCGAATTGGTGCTATTATAGTCCTTCGATATAATACTGTCAATCTTTTCGATATGATAAACATTCTGAAACAATATTTTGTGTTCTTCATCCCAGATTGTTTCAGAATGCTTTTTCCTCCGGAATGCCCATTATTCCGGTGTGTTCCTGCTCCGGGCGGAAAACTCCCGCAGCACAGTCAGTTCTTCCCGTTCTCGCTGCACTTCGGCAGAGCGACCGTTCCTGTCCTCGTAATTTCGACGATGCTGATGGACTTCAGTGTCTCAAGAAAGATCTTTACCCGGTCCGGCGTATCGCACATCTGGATCGTCATCATCGTGGGCGAGAGATCGACAATCTGGGCGCCCATGATTTCACAGTTCTCAAGAATGTCCCGCCGGTTCGAACGCGTATACTTCACCTTCACCAGCATCAGCTCCCGCGAGATCGCCTCGTTCTCGTCAAAGGTTTTGACTTTGATGACATCGAGCTTTTTATTGAGCTGTTTCTCGATCTGCTCGAGCGTGCGCGCATCGCCGCTGCTGACGATGATCATATTGGAGACATCACTGCGGTCTGTCTCGCCGACGGCGAGGGAATCAATGTTAAAGCAGCGTCTCCAGAAAAGTCCCGCGACCTTGGCAAGGACACCGGCGCGGTTTTCTACCAGTACAGAATAGATTCGTTTCATGCATTTCCCACTTTCCGTTGCATCGAATGAACAATTTCAATCGGATCCATGCCGCAGCAAAGTTACGCTGTCTCATCCGGATCCACATCCACTTCCAGAAGAACCGGTCTGTCCTTTTCCAGGAATGCGCGGATGATTTCATCCTTCTTCTTTTCCGAATCAAGTTTCAGATACTGCATTCCATACGCCGCGGCGATCAATGACAGGTCCGGACTGCCGTCAAGATCCGTCACGATGTAGCGGTCATGAAGGGCTGTGTGCTGGTGCTGCCGCACGAGGCCAAGTGTGTTGTTCTTCATCACGGCAAGTTTTACCGGGATACCGTACTGACGGGCGGTTCCAAGCTCCATGAAGCACATCTGAAACGACCCGTCCCCGTCGACCGCAACCACCTGTCTGTCCGGGCAGGCGAGTTTTGCACCGATCGCCGCGCCGAGTGCGTAGCCCATGGTCCCCATGCCGCCGGATGTGAGAAAACGCCCGCCGTCACGGATGATGGCATTCTCGCAGGACCAGAGCTGATTCTGCCCGACATCGGCGCAGTATACAGCGTCCGCATCCATCGCAAGCGTGAGGTCCCGCACGAAAGCCCTCGGGTCCACGGTCCCCTCTGCTCTCTCGGTCTTCTTCGCGCGCGCACGGTCGTGAATCGCTGTCTTCTCATAAAGATGAAGTGCCGACAGCCACTGCGAGTAGTCCGCGTCAAAACTCTCTTTGCAGAAGTCTTTGAAGACGGCCTTGATGTCACCGACCAGCGGAATGTTCGGACCGGCATTCTTGCCGATTTCCGCCGGATCTACATCGATATGAACGAGAGTCTTGCCCTCGGTGATGACGGCAGGACGATTGATGGAGCGGTCCGCCACCCTGGCTCCCACCATGATGACCATGTCCGCATCATTCATTGCACGGTTTGCCACCGCCTGCCCGTTGTTTCCGACCATTCCGAAGAAAAGCGGATGTTCTGTGGGAAGAGTGGAAAGTCCCATCATCGTGCAGACACACGGGACAGAATGTTTCTCGGCAAATTCCCGGACCACTTTCTCGGCGCCGGAGAGATGAACTCCGCCGCCCAGACACATGATCGGACGCCTTGCCGCTTTCAGATCATCGATAACCTTACGAATCTGAACGGTATTTCCCCGGACAGTCGGCTTGTAGGTCCGCATGGAGACTGTTTCCGGATAGGAAAAACTGCGGACGGTCTCCCTCTGAACATCGCAGGGAAAGTCGATGAGGACAGGCCCCTTGCGGCCGGTATTTGCGATGTAAAACGCCTCTTTGAAGATTCTCGGAATATCCGATGCTTTCCGCACGATATAACTGAATTTCACGAAGGATTCAACAGCGCCGGAAATATCCGCCTCCTGGAAGACATCCGATCCCATCTGCGAGGAATCTACCTGCCCCGTGATGCATACGAGCGGGATACTGTCTGCAAACGCCGTCGCGATTCCGGTGATCAGATTCTCCGCGCCTGGACCGCTCGTCACTGCCGCAACGCCGACTTTTCCGCTGATGCGGGCATATCCGCTCGCCTCATGGGCTGCGTTCTGCTCCTGCCGCACGAGAATGGTTCTGATCTTTGTATCAAAAATACTGTCAAAAAAAGGACATATTGCAACGCCCGGATAGCCATAGACGATCTCCACGCCCTCCGCCTCAAGACACTTTACTGCTGCTTCTGCACCGTTCATAAGATCCTCCGAAAGAGTCCTGCAGACTCCATTATCTGCCAGAGTAAAAAAACTTATTCAAATGCTAACACAGAAAAAGGCCCTCTTCAATTGTGCCTCTCCCTTCTTGCCCCCGGAATACCCCCGTGGTAAAGTGAAGGCATTGTAAAAATGATCTGCTTTTTATTCCTTCCCTGTCCGGCCGGGCCGGAAGGGAAAGATAGAATTTTACGGCGCCGACGGCGCTTTTCAGAGGTAATTTCGATTGAATATCAAAACACGCACTTCCGGTCTCTCCGTGGTTTTTGCGGCTCTTTTACTCGTGTTTTCGGCTCTTCTTCTCTCCGGGTGCGGATCCGAGAAGGCCGAGGCACTGGAGGCCTACCGGGAAAAAATGGACGGATTCTTCACCACGCTTTCCGACTGTTCGGATCAAATGAGCGCAATCGACCCTTCCTCCGACACCGCGTCCGATGATCTGCTTACCATCATCGACCGGATTTCGAATGCGTGCATGGATGCCGCGGCAGTCGAAGCCCCGGAAGAATACAGGACAGTTCAGGAGATGGCTGTTTCTGCAAATGAAAGCATGACAGAGGCAAAGGAGAATTTTCACAACGCCTTTGAGGGGGACTTCGATGAAGATGCATACAATAAAGGCATGACAGCCTATGACGATGCAAATGAGAAAATCCGCTCCATGATCTCGTATCTCCACGGCGAAGAAACGGATTCATCCTCTTCCATCGCACCGGAAGAAGAAATTCCTTCTGCGGAGAGCTCATCGTAGTGCCTTCCAAAACATCCCGGAGTTTGCCCACGGCTTCCTTCCGATTCCACCTCGCGATGGACACCCTTGCCGTTCAGCTATCCCTTTCCCACTACCGGGCAGGGTCGGGACTTTCACCCTATAGAACGTGCGCCCGCCGGGCGCACCAAAAAGGGAAGAACGTGCAAAAACACGTTCTTCCCTTTTCTATTTTTTATTTGCTTTCTATTCTGCCGTTTCCGATATCTCCAAAAGACCGAAGAGGATCAAAGATATTCGGGGCCAAAGAAATTCTGCATCAGATGAAATGATGTTCCTCGCTCACGCGGAGTCTGCTCAGTGCCCTTGCAAGAGAAGCCTGTGTTCTCCGATACTCAAGGATGCTCTGCTTCTGCCGCATAGCTTCGAGAGCACGATCTCTCGCATCTTCGGCGCGCCTCCTGTCGATTTCCTCCGGTTTCTCGGCCGTCATCGTGAGAATCAGGACACGGTTGTTCGCCATGGAGATCGTTCCGCTGGAGCTTGCATAATAATGCCACTCTCCGTCCGGCGTCTCGTATTGGAGTTCCCCGATGCCGAGTGCACCGATGAAATCCTGATGCTTTGCGAGGATTCCGACTTTGCCTCCGTCGGACGCAGTGAAAATCAGCTGTTTTGCCCGGCCCTGATATACATTGTTGCGCGCTGCCATGATCTCAAGACCAAATGTAGCGCCCACATTCTCTTCTGCCATTTTAGCCTTTCAGGCCGCAAAGCGGCCGGACCGCCGATAAACCGCGGATGCGGTTTTGACGGATGCCCCTTCATCAATCGAGCGTCTTTGCCTTTTCCTTCACTTCTTCGATGGTTCCGACATTGAAGAATGCCGCTTCCGGGTAATCATCCATTTCTCCGTCTATGATCGCCTCGAATCCGCGGATCGTGTCTTCCAGCTTCACATAACGGCCGGGAACACCGGTAAACTGCTCCGCCACGAAGAAAGGCTGCGAGAAGAACCGCTGAACCTTTCTTGCACGGTAGACCGTGAGCTTATCCTCTTCACCGAGTTCTTCCATACCGAGGATAGCAATGGTGTCCTGCAGTTCCTTGTATTTCTGAAGAATCTGAAGCACACGCTCTGCCGTCTCATAATGCTCTTCACCGACAACCGCCGGATCAAGAATACGCGAGGACGACTCGAGCGGATCAACAGCCGGATAAATACCCTGCTCCACGATCTTTCGGGAGAGAACTGTCGTCGCATCAAGGTGTGCAAAGGTTGTGGCCGGAGCCGGGTCCGTCAGGTCATCTGCGGGAACGTAAACGGCCTGAACCGACGTGATGGAACCGCTGCTCGTCGAGGTGATGCGCTCCTGCAGTGCACCCATTTCGTTTGCCAGCGTCGGCTGATAACCGACGGCCGAAGGCATACGTCCGAGCAGTGCCGAAACCTCCGAGCCTGCCTGAACGAAACGGAAAATATTATCGATGAAAAGAAGAACATCCGTGTGCTTTACATCACGGAAATATTCAGCCATCGTCAGTCCCGTCTCGGCAACCCGCATACGGGCACCGGGCGATTCATTCATCTGTCCGAAGACCAGCGCCGTGTTTTTGATGACACCGGATTCACTCATCTCCGACCAGAGATCGTTTCCTTCACGGGAGCGTTCTCCGACGCCGGTGAAAATCGAATATCCGTGGTGTACCTCTGCAATATTCCGGATCAGCTCCTGAATGAGGACGGTCTTGCCGACACCGGCGCCGCCGAAGAGGCCGATTTTTCCGCCCTTTGCATAGGGAGCCAGAAGGTCGATGACCTTGATGCCGGTCTCAAGCTGAATCGCGGCCGGGCTCTGTTCAGTGAAAGCCGGCGGGTCGCGGTGAATCGACCAGTAATCATCCGCATTCGGAGCCGGACCGCCGTCGATGGGTTCGCCGAGCACATTGAAAAGTCTTCCGAGGGTTGCTTCTCCGACAGGAACCTTGATGCCGCCCTCCATGACTTCCGCGGTCATACCCTTCTGCAGTCCTTCACTGGCAGCCAGCGTGACACAGCGGACAACACAGTCGCCGAGGTGCTGGGAAACCTCCAGGACACATTCCTTTCCGTGGTTGTCCACCCGGAGCGCATCCTGAATTTTCGGGAGCGGTTCCTTTTCGAACCGGACATCCACGACCGGTCCCATAATCTGTATGATTGATCCCTTCTGCTGCATTCTGACCTCTCTGCCGTCCGCAGACGGCATCTATCTGAAATAGGAGTTTAGCGTCACAGTCCGTGACGTTCCCTCTGCGCTCTTGCACCGGCACAGACCTCAGTGATTTCCTGTGTGATCTTTGCCTGCCGAACACGGTTGTACTGAATATTCAGCTTCGTGAGCATATCGCGCCCGTTCTTGTTTGCGGAGTCCATCGCCATCATACGGGCATTGTGCTCGCAGCAATAGGATTCCACGAGAGCGCCGTAAATAAATCCGGTGAGATATGTCGGGACCACATCGTCAATGATTTCTGTCGCGGAAGGAATGATCTCGAAATTCTCCTGATATACTCCCTGCAGTCCTTCCATATTTACCTGTTTCTGCCGGACCAGCCGCAGAGGAAGAAGCTGTTCATCGATGACCTGCATCTCGATGCTGTTTACCATGCGCGTATACAGGATCGAGACTTCGTCCACTTTCTTCGCGGCATAAAGCTCGAGCATACGGAATGCGATTGCTCTCGCGCGGTGAAGTGTCGGGTTCTGCGCCGTGTACTGAAACTGTTCATCGATATGGATGCCGCGGCTCTGAAAGTAAACTCTGCCGGTCTCTCCGACGACAAACAGCATATCATTCGCGTCCGGCTTGAGCTTCTCTTCCGCCATTTTCAGGACATTGTGATTGTATGCTCCGGCCAGTCCCTTATCCGCCGTTACGACGATGAATGCACGCCGCAGATCTTCATCCGGGACATGCACACGTGAATCAAGGTACGGATGCGTGAAGTCCTGTGGCAGATGCCGTATGATACGCTCCATCTGCAGATGAAGATAATTGAAATACGGCTCCGTCTCTGCAAGCTCCTGTTTTGCCCTGCGGAGCTTGTTCGAAGAGATAAGATACATCGCATTCGTGATCTTCAGCGTGTCATTTATGGAATTGATACGATCTCTTGTTTCTCGTATTGTAGCCATATATTTAAAACTGCTGTCTTTCGGCAGCACTCACTCCGGAAGATTCTCAGGCCTTCTGTACTGCAGCAGACTCGATTGCTTTGCCGGCAGCCTTTTCCTCTCCGGATTGTTCGGCCATCCACTGGTCGTGGAATTCCTTTCCGTATTTAAGAATGGATTCCTTCATATCATCGGTGAGATTGCCTTCCCGCCGGATGCCTTCCACGATTTCCGGATGTCTGCTCCGAAAACTGGAGAGCATAGCATTCTGGAATTCCTTCACCTTCGCCGGTTCGACATCCATCATGATCCGGTTTGTCCCGACCACGAGTGTGATGACTTCGTCCGCCATCGAAAGCGGATGCCCGAGCGGCTGCTTCAGAAGCTCCATCAGGACGCGTCCGTTGGTCAGCTGATCCTGCGTCGCCTTGTCGAGATCGGAAGAGAATTCCGTGAAAACTGCCATCTCACGGTATTGTGCAAGATCGATTCGCAGAGAACCGCAGGCCTTTTTCATGGCCTTCTTCTGTGCGGCGCCGCCGACACGGGAAACGGAAAGACCGACATTGATTGCCGGGCGCTGTCCGGCAAAGAACAGGTCCGTCTCGAGGAAAATCTGACCGTCCGTGATGGAAATGACGTTTGTCGGAATATAGGCGGAAACATCGCCGTCCTGCGTCTCGATGATCGGCAGCGCAGTGATCGAACCGCCTCCGAGCTTATCCGAAAGACGGCTGCTGCGCTCGAGAAGTCTGCTGTGAAGGTAGAAGACATCGCCGGGATAAGCTTCACGTCCCGGGCTTCTGCCGAGCAGCAGCGACAGTGCACGATAGGCAACTGCGTGCTTGGAGAGATCGTCATAGACGATCAGCACATCCTGGCCCTTGTGCATGAAAAATTCTGCAAGAGAAGTCGCGGAGTACGGCGCGATATACTGCAGTGCAGCTGACTCAGCCGCCGTCGTGCAGCATACAATGGTATATTCCATTGCTCCCGCCGCCGTCAGCGTCTGAACAAGGTGTGCAACGGAGGATGCCTTCTGACCGATGGCACAGTAAATGCAGATGCAGTTCTTGCCCTTCTGGTTGATGATGGTATCCATCGCGATGCTGGTTTTTCCGGTCTGGCGGTCGCCGATGATCAGCTCCCGCTGACCTCTGCCGATCGGGAACATCGAATCAATGGCAAGAATACCGGTTTCCAGAGGTTCGGAGACCGACTTGCGGTCCACGATGCCCGGTGCCGGCTGCTCGATCGGAAGGTAATCTTCCTCCCGGATTCTGCCCTTGCCGTCGATCGGTTCGCCCAGCGCATTGATGACGCGGCCGATAAACTCATCGCCTACCGGAACACCGGCACGTTTTTTCGTGCGGACGACTCTGTCGCCTTCGCCGACTTCATCGCCGCGGCCGAAAAGAATCGCACCGATGGAATCTTCCTTTACATCCTGGACCATTCCCTTGACGCCGGATTCAAAGGTGAGAACCTCGCCGTACATGGAATAATCAATGCCGGTAATGCGCGCAATGCCGTCACCGACTCTCTCAACGGTACCGACACGCTCGCTCTTCGCACGGAGATTGAATTCATCTGCAGAGCCCTTCAGAATGGAAATAATATCATCCGGACCTGCTGTGTTGTTGTCTTTAACACGATCGACAAAATCGCGGAACTGACGCTCACGTCCCTTTGTGCTCCAGTCGTATTCATCACTGCCGACACGGAGAATAAAACCTCCGCCGACCGAAGGATCCTCTGTGAGACGAAGATCAAGCTCATCCTCTGTGAGGTTATACTTTTTCAGTACGGCCTCTTTCAGGGAAGCAAGCTGCTCCTTCGTCGGTGCAGATGCACAGGCAAGCGTCGCTTTCACTTGTTTTGATGAAGATTGATTGTCCATGAATCCTTCCTCAAGCCTTCGTATCCGCTTCCGCTTCGTTCTTCATCTGCTCTGTGAAGAGTGCATAGAGACGGTCATCGTCCTTGCTGCCATCCGATGCGGTCAGCTTTCCTGCAGCATTCACGACCATATCCGCGATCTGGTTCTTTGCATTTTCCATGGAGATCTCGGTGTCATGCTGTGCCTTGCGGTGTGCGTCATCGAGGATCTTGTCCGCCTCAGCGCTGGCATCCTTGATAATGCGGTCATATTCCGCAGCTGCCTTTGCGTGCGACTGTGCAAGCACATCCGCTTCACTCTGCACGAGTTTTGCCCTCTCGGCTTCAGCCTTGTCTTTTTCTTCCTGTGCCTCGGCCTTTGCTTTGTCGGCATCCTCGAACGATTTTTTGATCATCTCATCGCGCTGCTTCAGAACTCTGTCGACTCTTCCGAAGAGAAATCTTTTCAGGATGAAATAGAGGACAAGCAGGTTGATGACCGCAAAAACTATGTTGATATCAAACCTTAACACGGGTCTACCTCTCTTTTCCCGGATCAGCCGAGCATGAAGATAATCAGGATGCCAAGGACAAATCCGTAAATTGCGGTTGCTTCTGCAAGTGCGCAGCCAAGAAGAAGCTGAGTCATAATCTTGCCCGAGGCCTCAGGCTGACGGGCTGTTGCCTCAACAGCCTTGCCCGTTGCAAAGCCGATGCCGATGCCGCCGCCAATACCGCAGAGTGCGCAGATACCTGCTCCTATCGCTACCATACTCATGATTTCAAACCTCCAGATTGTTTTGAATATGCCGTTGTCCGGCCTTGATAAAAACAAAGCTGTGTCCGCACGTTGAAACGTGCTTACCAGTTATACTTTACTCATGCCTTTGCTGTATCAGCAGATGCTCCTGCAATACGGGCTGTTTTCCCGGCTTTTCTCTTTTTTGCAGAATCCTCTCCGACTGCATCCTTGATATAAAGTCCCGTGAGGAATACAAAGACATATGCCTGAATAAATCCGTCGAAGAAATCAAAATACAGACTCAGGAACGGCGGCGCAAGGATGGGGACTACCTGCTTGATGAGCTCCATGATGATAAAAGAGCCGAGTACATTGCCAAAAAGACGCATGCACAGCGAAAGCGGCCGGATGCCAATCTCAAGGATGTTGATCGGCGTGATGATCGCAATCGGCTGTGTGAAGCTCTTCAGCCATCCGGAGACCTTCTTTGCCCGGATTCCGGCGGCCTCGACAAGAACAATGCTCATGATCGCAAGTCCGCCCGATACATTCAGATCCTTCGTCGGCGGCTTCATGCCAAAAATACCGATGATATTGGCAAGGCCGATGAACAGACAGACCGTCACCAGGTACTCCGCATATTCCTCCGCATTCGGCCCTAGAATTTCTCTCATTTTATTCTCAAGACCGGTCACTGCCGTCTCGAGACAAAGCTGCGCCTTCCCGGGATTTTCCACCTTCAGATTCCGTGTGAGAATCAGTGTCAGAACCACCAGAATTGCAATGACAACCCAACTGATTACAGTGGATTCTGCAACAGGTATTGAAAGTGATCCGAGATGGACGGTGAATGCAGTGTCGACATTCAGTTCTTCCTTTAATGCATTGGCCAGATCCATGCTGCCGCACTCCTTTCCGTTTTTTCCTTCCGTTTCATAAGCACAGAATAATGTTCATTCAGGCGGAAATCACCTGCCTTACCGCCAAAACTCATGATCTGGTGTTTTCCCTTTCGCGGAACCACTTGAAATCGTAGTTCTGTGCCTACCAATCGAGGATATTATGCCCGAATAAAGTCTCCGTCAAGTATACAATTGATATTTAACACGTGTACGTCCTCTGCCGTACTCCCTTTGCTGAGCCGCCAGGCTGTCATCTCGTGCTTCGCACAAGGTGATGAGCGGTCGCCAAAAACCATGATTTGAGCTTGCATCATGGTTTTTGGCTCGTTGCTTTCACAGGGAAGGTCCGGAGGAATTTTCATTCCTGCCGGACCTTCTCTTGTCCCTGTTCTGATTTTCAGGCGGTAACCTTCTTGAAAGCCTTCTTGCCTCTTCTCACAAGCATGCCCTTCGAAAGGTCATCCTTTGTGTAGGTCTTCTTAAAATCGTCCACCTTCACACCGTCGACCGTGACGCCGCCCTGCTGAACATTTCTTCTTGCCTCGGAGCGGCTTGCGGAAAGACCGGACTTTACAAGAATGGTCAGAATATCAACGGTTCCATCCTCGCTGAAATCTTCCGCTGAAAGTGTCTCAGTCGGTATATCTGCATCGGCAGAGATTTCACCGGCTCCGGCAAAAAGTGCCTCAGCACCGGCACGCGCCTTTTTTGCCTCTTCCTCGCCGTGAACCATTGTCGTCAGCTCCGTCGCGAGAATCGTCTTTTCCTCATTAATGCGGGAGCCATCCCACTTCTCCATCTCCTCGATTTCCTCAAGCGGGAGAAACGTGAGCATGCGCAGGCATTTATGCACATCCGCATCATCGATGTTTCTCCAGTACTGGTAAAAGTCATACGGAGAGGTCTTGTCCGGGTCAAGCCAGACGGCTCCGCCGCTCGTCTTGCCCATCTTCGTGCCGTCATGCTTGAGGAGAAGCGTGATGGTCATCGCATAAGCATCCTTCCCCAGCTTCTTGCGGATCAGTTCCGTGCCGCCGAGCATATTGCTCCACTGGTCGTCACCGCCGAACTGCATGTTGCAGCCATAATTTTTGTACAGCATGTAGAAATCATAGCTCTGCATCAGCATATAGCTGAATTCGAGGAATGAAAGTCCCTTCTCAAGACGGTTTACATAACAGCGCGCACGGAGCATATCATTCACGGAAAAACAAGGTCCGATGTCACGCATGAAATCCATGAAATTCAGATTGCGGAGCCAGTCAGCATTGTTTACCATCTGTGCTTTTCCGGGTCCGAAGTCGATAAACCGGGCCATCTGTTTATAGAAGCATTCACAGTTGTGATCGATCTGCTCCGTCGTCATCATCGGACGCATATCCGCACGCCCGGACGGGTCGCCGATCATTGCGGTTCCGCCGCCCACAAGCGCAATGGGTTTGTTGCCCGCCTGCTGAAGTCTCTTCATCAGGCAGAGCGCCATGAAATGACCCACATGGAGACTGTCTGCCGTCGGATCAAATCCGATATAAAAAGTTGCCTTTCCGGCATTGATCAGCTCTCTTATTTCTTCTTCATCTGTAAGCTGGGCAAGAAGTCCTCTCGCCTGGAGCTCTTCGTAAATCTGCATCGGTAATTACACTCCCATTTTAATATTTTCGCCTGATCGCATATAGGACCGGCGGCGGAAGTTACATCCGTCCTCCGCGTACGGTAAATCTTTGATTTCGTGATCCCGACCTGTCCGAAAAAGAAGGATTCTATTTCGTCCATTCCAGAGTAGGGATTTCATCCTTCTTCTCGCGCAGCATCAGATCCTTCATGCCGTCCTTTGCCGACTTTCCGTCAAAAAGAATCTCGCTTACTTCCTGGATGATCGGAAGCTCCACGCCGTACTTCTTTCCGAGCTCAACAGCCGCCTTTGCGCTGTACACACCCTCGACGACCTGTTTTACTTCCGCCATGGCCTCTTCGCAGCTCTTCCCCTGGCCAATCAGAATGCCCGCTCTGCGGTTGCGGCTGTGCATGGAGGCGCACGTCACAATAAGATCGCCGATTCCGGAAAGGCCCATGAATGTCTCCATCTTTCCGCCCATCTTTACACCAAGACACTCGATTTCATGAATGCCCCGGGTGATCAGTGCTGCCTTAGTATTATCGCCGTATCCGAGTCCGTCCGCAATACCCGCGCCAAGTGCGATGACGTTCTTGAGTGCAGCTCCGATTTGCATGCCGAGCATGTCCGGACTTGTATAGACACGGAATACCTCATTCATGAAAATATCCTGCACATACTTTGCCGTCTTTTCGTCCGAGGCTCCAGCGACGATCGTTGTAGGGATTCCCTTTCCAACCTCCTCTGCATGCGTGGGACCGCTGAGAACCGCCACATTGGACTGCGGGATCTCGTCCGAAATGACCTGTGAAAGCGTCTCAAGCGTGCTCTCCTCGATTCCCTTTGCGACCGAGACGATCAGCTGACCGTACCGCACATGCGGCGCCATCTTCGCTGCCGTGCTGCGTGTAAAAGGCGACGGAACCGCGAGAACCAGAAGATCCTTGTCAGACATGACAGATGCAAGGTCGGTCGAAGCTTTCACCGACTCCTTCAGGATCGTGCCCGGAAGTTTTATCTTCTGCTCATGATCATGGTTGATCATGTCCACTTCAGAAGCATCGATGGACCAGACGTCCACTTCATGTCCATTTTCAGAAAGCCGGTACGTGAGGGCTGTGCCCCAGCTTCCGGCTCCAATCATTCCGATCTTAGCCATAGCATTTCGCTCCTATTTTCTGCTGTCAGTTTTTATTCCGGTGTTCTCTTATTTCCGGTAATTATTCTTATTTCCGGTATTTCTTCTCATCCTTTTCTTTCTTCTCTTCTTCCCGGATTTTCTCAAGATCCTCTTCCGAAAGGGTCGCATGATTCCGCTTTCCAAGATAGGTCTTCCGCTCATTTCCCGCGATCAGACGCCGGATGTTCCCCCGGTGCTGGAACCAGCACAGCCCGGTGATCAGCGCCCCGAGAACGTACATCTCAAGAAGAAGCTGCCCGCTCATTCCGGAGAAGACACCAAGGCTTCCCTCAATAACCATCTGCACAAAGAAGCCTGTGACAAGACACAGAGAACCGAGGCTCACATAATGAGTGGAGAGCCATGGAATGAGGAAACAGGACAAGCCTACCGGCACAAACTCCGGCTTGAAGCACAGGATCAGTCCCGCCGTCACGGCAACTCCCTTTCCGCCGCGAAAACGCATGTAGAACGGATAATTATGCCCGATGATGCAGCCGATTGCCGTGTAAAGCTTGAGCGTATATCTGAGTTCCGGATATTTTCCCGCGAAAAGGCACGTCGTGAGCGTTACGGCAAGTACGATTTTCAGCATATCGCATACCAGCACGATGAGTCCCGCCTTTGTTCCAAGTGTCCTCAGCGTATTTGTCATGCCCGAATTGCCGCTTCCATAGTCGCGGATGTCGATTCCCTTGATTTTTCCGAGAAAATATGCCGACTGAAAAAGTCCGAAAGCGCAGCCGATCAATAAACAGTAAACCCTGACCATGATTTCCTGTAAACCGGACCCGGGCATCGGAAATTGCAGTCTGCCCCGGATTCGTCTTTTCCTTTCTATTTATTGTCCCGGTTTACGGATTACACCGGGTTTTCTTCCCCACTCCGCTCACGGATAATCAGTTTCAACGGGGTGCCGCGAAAACCGAAGGTGGCACGCAGCTGATTTTCAATATAGCGCTGATAGGAAAAGTGAAACAGTTCTTTCTTATTCACAAACAAAACAAATGTCGGCGGTTTTACTCCGACCTGGACCGCATAATAAATCTTCAGCATCTTGCCCTTGTCAGTCGGAGGCTGCTGCATCATAACCGCTTCTGAGATGATTTCGTTGAGAACACCGGTCTGGACGCGCAGGTTCTGGTTCGCAGAGACCATGTCGATTGTATCGTACAGCTTTCCGAGACGCTGGCCGGTCTCGGCGGAAATAAACAGGATTTCCGCGTAAGGAAGAAAAGACAGCGTGTTGTGAATGTTGTCTGTGAATTTCTTTACGGAATGATTGTCCTTTTCGACAAGGTCCCACTTGTTGACGGCAACGATTACCGCCTTGCCGCGGTCATGCGCGATACCGGCGATTTTGGCGTCCTGCTCGCTCACGCCCTCGCTTGCGTCGATGACAACAACGGTGATGTCCGCCCGGTCGACGGCACCAACGGTGCGGATGATCATATAGTGCTCGAGTTCTTCCTTGATCTTGTTTTTGCGGCGCAGGCCCGCGGTATCAATGAAGACGTATTCCTTTCCGTTGTGCATGACGCGTGTGTCGACCGCATCGCGCGTGGTGCCTGCGATGTCGGAGACGATGACACGGTTCTCGCCGATGAGGCGGTTGATAATGGAAGACTTTCCGACATTCGGCTTCCCGACGATGGCAATTTTCACGCTGTCATCGTCCTCCTCTTCCGCTCCGGGTTCCGGAAAATACTTCACGACCGCATCGAGAAGATCACCGAGACCGGTCTTGTTGGCAGAAGAAACCGGGTAAGGATCTCCGATACCGAGGTTATAGAATTCATATACCTCTGCCATCGCCATATCCGAATATTTATCGACCTTGTTCACTACCAGGAGAACCGGCTTGTGAGAGCGCCGGAGCATATCTGCCACCTTGCTGTCCGCATCGGTCATGCCCTGCTTCATATCGGTCATAAACAGAATGACATCCGCCGTATCAATGGCAATCTGCGCCTGTTCGCGCATCTGCGAGAGGATGACATCCTTTGAATCCGGCTCGATGCCGCCCGTGTCAATCAGTGTAAATGTATAATTCAGCCAGGTGCAGTCCGCATAGATTCTGTCCCGCGTCACACCGGGCGTGTCCTTCACAATGGAAATATTTTCTCCTGCGAGAGCGTTGAACAGGGTCGATTTGCCGACATTCGGCCTTCCGACGATGGCAACGATCGGACGGGATTTTCTTGTACTCATGGAAATCCTTTCTGGAAAACAGCTGTACATATGTATATGCATAAATGCATACACATCGCATCTGCATATAATAATTGAAGTTTCAGCACTCCTGCCGGAGCACAGGGACTCTGAATTGTTCCCATGGCTAAAAAACGACGAGTGCATGGAAGATCTTATATCTCATCCCGGGCTTTCTGCCGCGCGGCACTTCCCTGTACGCCGCCCGGGCCGGGATTATCGCAACTTAACCTATTGTACAAAAATCAAAAGATAAAGTAAACGGACCGTCGGAGGAGTGCTTGTTCACGAAAGATTTGTCCTCTATAATGAAGAGCGCAGGCGGGTCTCCGCGAAACTCATCATAAGGAGTGGTTAGAATAATGCCAGCAGAAAAAGATCTTCAGCTTCATGAACAACTCGAGCGCAAGATTCCGGTAGCGCCGCTCGGCCTCATCATCATGCCTTCAGCCTCGGAACTCGGAAGCAAAGTCGATAATTGGCTCGTACAGTTCCGTTCCCTGGATCACAACATTGTAAAGAAAGATCCCGCATTCCGCAACTACGTGCAGTCCACGTACTCCAAGCCTTTCCAGGTTCCCCGCTTTGGCTCGGGCGAAGGCAAGGCCGTGCTCGAAGATACGGTGCGCGGCTACGACATCTACATCATTTCCGATGTCTGCAACTATTCACTCACCTACCGGATGAACGGCTTTACGAATCATTATTCACCGGACGACCACTTCCAGGACGTAAAGCGCGTGATCTCAGCCATCAACGGCAAGGCACACCGGATCAGCGTCATCATGCCTTTCCTGTATGAAGGGCGGCAGCACCGCCGCAGCGGCAGAGAATCACTCGACTGTGCCATCATGCTCAAGGAGCTCTACGGCATGGGCGTCTCGAATTTCATCACCTTTGACGCACACGACCCGAGAGTGCAGAACGTCGAACCTCTCTCGGAGTTTGACAACTTCCTGCCCCCGTATCAGTTTCTGCGCACGCTGATGATGAGCGTGCCCGATCTCACTCTCGACAAAGATCACATCACTGTCATCAGCCCCGATGAAGGCGCAATGGAACGCGCCATTTACTTTGCCAACGTCATCGGTGTCGATACCGGTGCCTTTTACAAACGCCGCGACTATTCAAAGATCGTAAACGGAAAGAACCCCATCGTCGCACATGAATTTCTTGGAAGCGACATCGAGGGAAGGGACGTCATCGTCATCGACGACATGATCTCCTCCGGCGGCAGTATGCTCGATACTTCGCGCCAGCTCAAGGAGCTTCACGCGAAACGTGTTTTCATCTGCTGTACATTCGGACTCTTTACCGACGGCCCGGATGCTTTCGACGATGCGTATGAGAAGGGATGGATTGACAAGGTCGTTGTCACCAACCTCAATTATATAAAGCCGGAAATCAAGAGCCGTCCGTGGTTTGCGTCTGCCGACATGAGCAAGTACCTTGCCTCCATCATCGACTATCTGAACCATGACTCCTCTGTCGGAAGCGTCACGACGCCGACCTCCAAGATTCATGAAATTCTTGAAAAGTACAACCGCCGCGAATCGACGGAACCAATTGATGTCTGATTGAAAATCCCCGCCGGGAACGGCGGGGATTTTTTTATGAATCTGCTTTTCCCGGAATTGATCGTCCGGGATTTATTTTTTTGCCGTAATCCGGAGCATCCCCGCGCCATTCCCGCGCTTTTGCCCCTTTGCCGCCCGATGTGAATAAAACAGATCTGAGCGGCAGCAGGTGCAGTAAGCGGTGACGGTGAGATGATCGCTCCGAATTCCTGCGTCCAGCAGTACGCGCCGGTTCGCCGCCGCCATGTCGAGCATGCTGCGGTCACCCTTTCCCGGCGTCAGGATCTTTTCTTCCCGAACACTTCTGTCACCGAACTCATAAATAAACTGCTCTGCCACTTCCGGCCCGATTTCGTAGCAGCATCCCCGGATCGTAGGCCCGATGACGGCAATTACGTCATCCGGACAGGTTCCATACTCGCTCTGCATCGTCTCCAGGATGTTACGGCCGATCCGTTTAACGGTTCCCCGCCACCCAGAGTGCGCCATGCCGATTGCCCTGTGCACGGGATCGACAAAATAAAGCGGAGTACAGTCCGCATGGAGCGTCACCAGCGTGAGGTCCGGGACATTGGTCACCAGGCCGTCTACGTCCCGATAATCTCTTTCGCGGACAGTTCCCTTTCCCGCATCCTCTTCGGTCACCGCCCGGACATTTGCCGTGTGCGTCTGATATCCCAGGACACACCGCTCCGGGACTGTTCCGAGGATCGCCGCCGCGATACGGTAATTTGCATCGATATTTTCCTTCGCATCGTCATTTCCCTTTCCGAGATTGAGCGAAGCATACGGTTCCGGGCTCACGCCCCCGATTCTAGACGTAAAAACTCCCTCCGCGATACCAGTCGCCGCGATGGATGGATACCAGACGTATCCGACTCTGTGTCCCTGTATTTTCCTGTATCGGAATTCCTCATCAATCATGTGAAAATCTCCTGGTCCGCCTCTTTCTTCTCACTGCACTCTGTACGGAAACGCATTTTTGATCCAGCGGACTCCGTTTTCATCGACCGCTGCGACATCAAAGCGGATTTTCGCTTCATCTCCGATTCCGTGAATATGGCGGTAATAATCTGAAGTACGGCAGATTGTCATCTGTTTTGACGAAGTGACAGCCTCTGCGGGATCACCGAATTTTTTATTCGATCGGTATTTTACCTCGAAGAAAATGAGTGTTCCTTCCCCGTCCCGTCCGATCAGGTCAATCTCTCCCCGATCTGTCCGGAAGCTGTGCTCAAGGATCTGAATGCCCTGTCCGCGGAGATATTCGGCAGCCGCATTTTCCTCCTCTGTCCCGAGCTCTCTGTAATTGGGACGGATTCGTACAGGTGATGCAGGATCGATGAAATGGCCGATGAAGGTTCTGCGGTGAATGGGCGAGGGACCGTACTTCTTCAGCGCTTCGATGTGGCCTTCGCTTCCGTATCCCTTGTTGCCGGCAAAACCGTACTCCGGAAATTCGCGGTCGTACTCGCGCATGATCCGGTCACGGGTCACCTTCGCAAGAATACTGGCGGCCCCGACCGAATAGCACTTGGCATCCCCCTTCACGACCGGTACCTGCGGCAGATGAATTCCCGGGATCCGGACCGCATCGATGACGAGAACCTCCGGCTGTGGATGAAGCTGCTCCTCTGCCTTCCGCATCGCCTCGTAGGTCGCCTGAAGAATATTGATCTCATCGATACGCTGCGGGCTCACCAGTCCCACAGCCCAGGAGACGGCCTCCTCTGTGATGCGCTCATAAAGCTCCTCCCTTTTCTCCTCGGAGAGCTTTTTCGAGTCATTGATATAAAGAATGTCCGAATCCGCCGGCAGAATGACAGCGCCGGCAGCGACCGGACCGGCCAGCGGGCCTCTCCCCGCCTCGTCGATGCCACAGATATATCCGCCCGTCAGATAATCGCCGCAGGCTGCCATTTCAAAGGAGCGGATATTCCGAATCCGTTCCTTCTCCCTTGCGATGTCTTCCATTTCCTTCGCGGCGCGCCTCACAAGCGCCTGCACGCCGGCGCGCGGATCGGGACTATATTTTTCTATAAAAGAAGGCAGCGATTCAAGCTGCGCTGCCTCATACTCTTTCTTAATATCGCGGATTGAAACTGCCATCTACTGCTCCTGACACCTTCCGGCCATGCCGGCCGTGTCTTTACTTACCCTTCATCAGCCCAAATTTGTCAAACGGATAGATCCGCAGCCATACTCTTCCGATGATGTCCTTCCTGTGAATCACACCGACTGCCGGGTCGCGGCTGTCCTGACTGTCATTCCGGTTGTCGCCGAGAACGAAATACTCGTCCGGCCCGAGCGTGATCGGATTTTTCGCAATCCCCGGATCCTCTATAACTTCCTTTCCGTAGTGCTCATCCAGAATTTCGCCGTCGATATAAATGTTGCCGTCATAATCGATCTGCACCGTCTCACCCGGCAGACCGATGATACGCTTTACATAATATGTGTTCTTCGCATACTGAAACGGGAAGACGATGATGTCAAACCGCTGCGGGTCCTTAAAACGGTAACTGATTTTCTCGACAATCAGCTGATCCCCGTTGTCCAGCGTCGGCGTCATAGAGTAGCCCACAACCTCGGTGCGCTGTCCGACGAAACGAATCAGAAGGAATGTAACGAAAAGAATGACGCCGATATAAATAAAAAAGCTTACGACGCCTCTCATCATCCCGCCCTTCCCGGTATTTTCCTCTTCCGTATTTTTCTCTTCCTCTGAATACGATTGATCACTCATGTCTGAAACTCCAATACATCAAAACTCTAATGTGATTCTTCCCAGTCTCCCATTCCGGAAATCGTCGAGAAGAATATGTGATGCCGCCCTGAGATCCGGCTCTCCGCCTTTTCCAAGGACAGCCCTTTTCTCTCCGATGGCCTTCAGCACCTCTGCGGCTCCTGTTCCCTCCGCCGAAGGGACCTCGATTCCGTAGCGGGAAGAGACTGCATCCGGATAATGCGCCTTGAGAAACCGGAGAAGCCAGACTGCCAGGTCTTCTTCATCGAGAATATCGTCATTGATGGAGCCAGCGACAGCCAGGCGTATTCCAACTTCTCTGTCCTCGAATTTCGGCCAGAGAATGCCCGGCGTGTCCATCAGCTGGATGGTCATATTCCCGGTATTCACACTGATCCACTGGCGTCCCTTTGTAACTCCCGGTTTGTTTCCGGTTTTGGCGGCGCTGCGCCCCGCGAGCGAGTTGATCAGAGTCGATTTTCCGACATTCGGTATTCCGGCGATCATCGCGCGGACAGGCCGGTTCAGGATTCCCCTCTTCCGGTCTTTCTCGACGCGGGCCTTCACTGCGCTCTGAATGGCGGGACGGAGCGTCTTCGCATCCGCTCTGTTCCGTGCATCCATCGGAAGGACCGTGATGCCCTTTTCTTCCTGTGCCTTCACATATGCATTTGTCCGCACCGGATCCGCAAGATCCGCCTTGCCCAGAATGAGGACCCTGGATTTTCCCTGACACATACGCCCGATGTCCGGATTCCGGCTGCTCTCGGGAAGCCTTGCATCTGCAAGCTCAATCACGAGATCAATGAGCTTCAGATTCTCCTCCATCTCCCGTCTGGCCTTCGTCATATGGCCGGGATACCACTGATACTCTGTCATCCTCTTCCTCTCATTTCACGGTGTGAACGGTTCCTGCATCCGTTATCGCAAAATATACCTTTCCGATAATCATGTCCGATGTGACATTGCCGATGCCGGCAGACCTTGAATCCTCCGAATTGTTCCGGTTGTCTCCGAGGACAAAATATTCATTGTCGCCAAGGGTGATCTGTTCCGCTGCCTCGCCCGGATCCTCGATCAGATCATACCCCCGGTTTTCTGGAACGCCGTTCACGGAAAGGACGCCGGAGCTGATGGAAACCGTATCGCCGGGAATACCGACGACCCGCTTGATGTAGGGATGCGCCGACGTATTCCCGCCCGGATAAAATGCAATGACATCGCCGCGGCTGATCGCGCCGATGCGGCCGCTTATGCGGTTTACAAGGACCGAGTCACCCTCTTCGAGCGTCGGTTCCATGGAAGGGCCGATGACAGATACACGGAAACCGAAAAAACTCACTACGCAGTACGCGAGGAAGACTGCAACCGCCGTGTACAGAAGCCACAGCAGAATCTCGCGGATGATTCCCCTTGAAACCCGTCTCTTCCGCTGATAGAACGTAAGGCCCTGATATTCATATTTCTTCTCTTCGATCATGAAGTCTCTCCCGTCCCCGGATGCGGGGATAAACAAGGGAATGCTGGGTCCGATCCGCGGTTCCGGATACAGCTTGGGGACGGTGCCCTGAATTTCCATCCGGCAGTGTCCATCAAAGTATACCACTGAAGCGAGTCTGCTTTCCCCCTCCTGCCGGAAAATATGAAATAAAAAACTGTCCTCTGTACATTGGCAGAGGACAGCGTCTTTCTTAAACCGGTATGGTCCGGAATTCCGGACCCTTCCCTTGATTGCAGAAGCTTCAGCGAATCTCTTCCTTGACCTTTGCCTTCTTGCCGGAGAGGCCGCGAAGGTAATTCAGCTTTGCTCTTCTTACTTTGCCGTGACGAATTACGTCAACCGCTTCTACATTGGGAGAATGAAGCGGAAACGTCTTCTCAACGCCGACACCGCTCGAAACTTTGCGGACTGTGAAGGTAGTTCTTGCACCGCCGCCCTGAACCTTGAGGACGGTTCCCTCGAACATCTGGACTCTCTCGCGGTTGCCTTCCTTGATCCGGTTGTGAACACGGACGGTATCACCCACGCTGAACTGAGGGACTTCCTTCTTCATTTCTGCTTCTTCAATTTCACGAATAACGTTGCTCATGATTTCTCCTTAAATTATCCGGAAGTTCATGACCCGTCTTATTGCACGGGCGCTTTCGGTACACGCCCCGTGTGCAGCCTGCAGCGGCCGCCGGACAGAGGAACATCCTGAAATGCAAATACAGCCTTATCAAATTACCACAAAGGGATTCCTATTGCAAGAAGTTTTCCTCTTCTGCAGGGTGCGGTTCCTCCGTGGTTTTCTTCCTGCGTTTTTTCTTCACTGCCGGTGGATGCTCTTTCATATATTTCTCATAGAGATCCGGCCGCCGCTCTTTCGTTCTTTCCAGCGACTGTTCAAGTCTCCATGCATCCACCTTTGCGTGATCGCCAGAAAGCAGGATTTCCGGCACTTTTCGGCCGTGCCACTCCTCCGGCCTTGAATACTGCGGATATTCGAGCAGCCCGTTCTGAAACGACTCGGTACCCGCGCTTTCATCATTCCCGAGCACGCCGGGCACAAGCCTTGCGACGGCATCTACGACAATCATGGCGGGCAGTTCGCCGCCTGTGAGTACGTAATCCCCGATGGAGATCACATCCGTGACCGATTCCTCGAGCACGCGCTCATCAATTCCCTCGTAATGTCCGCACAGAAGAATAAGATCCTTCTCCTTCGAGAATTCCTGTGCCTTCTGCTGCGTAAAAACTTCACCCTGCGGTGACATGTAGACGACCCTTGCCCTCTCGGGCAGCCTCTGCTGCACGGCTTCAATACAGTCGTAAACGGGCTGGGCCTGCATGAGCATTCCCGCTCCGCCCCCGTAGGTATAGTCATCTACTTTCTGGTGCCGTATGAGCGAATAATCCCGGATATTGACCGCCTCGACATGAATGAGCTCTTTTTCCATCGCGCGGGCGAGAATACTGGTGTTTAAGCCGCTCATGACCATGTCGGGAAATAAGGTAAGAATATGAAAATTCATTCTATAGATCCTCGAGTCCCGGCATCATGAATATTCTCATGAAACCCTGCTCCGGATTTACTTCTTTGATACAGTCGGTGATTGCCGGAATCAGGAATTTCTTTCCGTCTTCCTTTGTTATCTCGTAGCAGTCGTTTGCACCGGTCCGGACCACATCGCTCAGTGTGCCCACCGTTTTTCCGTTCTCATCCATAACCGTAAGCCCGATGAGATCCGGAATATAATACTCGCCCTCGCCGAGCGGTACAGCATCTGCCCGGTCGATTTCAAGCTCTTCTCCGCGAATCTTCTGTGCCTCCTCGATCGAATCAATTTCCGAGAACTTCAAAAGCACAAATCTGCCGGAGAATTTCACGCCGGCGATGGAGACCGTCTTTTCTTCTCTTCCGCCGACAAGATAAACTTTCTTCAATTCCCGGAACCGTTCCGGATCATCGGTCACGGGAAAAACTTTTACTTCTCCCTGAAGACCATGCGTCCCGACAATGGTTCCCACCTGAAAACGACTTACCATACTCAGTCGTCGATGTCGACATCGACGTGTGTGTTATCTTTGGTCGACGCAGCCTTGACAACAGCACGGATAGCCTTTGCGATGCGGCCCTGTTTGCCGATCACCTTGCCCATGTCCTCCGGAGCGACCTTCAGCTTTATATGAATGCTGCGGCCTTCCTGCGTCTCGGTGACTTCGACCTCGTCGGGATGATCAACCAGCGCCTTCGCAATGGTTTCAACTAATTCCTTCACGAATCTGCCTCCTTTGATTCAGGCTGCCGTGTACGGTTGCTCAGATTCCTGCCTGCTTGAAAAGCTTTGCCACAACCGTTGTGGGCTGAGCACCATCGGCAAGCCACTTCTTTGCCTTCTCGGTGTCCACCTTGAGGTCATGAGGCTGAACATTCGGATTGTATGTGCCGATCTGCTCGATGAAATTGCCGTTGCGCGGAGTCTTGGAATCCGCAACAACGATTCTGTACATCGGGACCTTCTTCTCGCCATATCTTGCCATTCTGATCTTTACCATCTTTTTTTCCTCCAGAAATGCTTTCATCCACATCGATCGTGGAAATATATTCTTTATTCAGGTTCTATACCTGATAAAGTGCTGATTAATAAGGGAATTTTCCCTTTCCGGAAAAACCGAAGCCGCCCATTCCGCCCATTCCGAACGGATTTCTTCTGTGTTTTCCGCCGCCCATCTGCTTCATCATCTTCTGCATCTGCTCAAACTGCTTGATGAAGCGGTTGACGTCCGCAACCGAATTGCCCGAGCCCCGCGCGATGCGGTATTTGCGCTGCGGACTCAGAATCTTCGGATTCGAACGCTCCTCCGGTGTCATCGAATATACCATCGCCTCAAGATGCGCGAGCTTTTTCTCATCGACCGCGGATTCGAGCTGATCGGCGGAGACGCCCATATTCGGCATCAGCTTCAGAATTCCGGAAAGACCGCCCATCTTGCGCATCTGACGCATGCTCTCCAGATAATCATTGAAGTCGAACTTTCCCTTCTTTGCCCGGGAGGCCATATCCTTCGACTTCGCTTCATCCTCCCTGTCCGCGCTCTCCTGAACCTTGTCGATCAGCGTGAGCACATCGCCCATGCCGAGAATCCTCGAGGCCATGCGGTCCGGGTAGAACTGTTCGAGATCGGAAAGCTTCTCGCCCATGCCGACATAAAGAATCGGCTTGCCGGTCACGGCGCGGATCGAAAGCGCAGCGCCGCCTCTTGTGTCAGAATCCAGCTTTGTCAGGATCACACCGTCGATGCCGATCTTTTCGTCAAAACTCTGCGCGACATTCACAGCTTCCTGACCGGTCATGGCATCGACAACCAGAATGGTCTGATGCACTGTCACGGCTTCCTTTATGTCCGCAAGCTCCTGCATCATCGATTCATCGATCTGCAGACGTCCTGCCGTATCGAGGATCACAACATCGTTGTGATTCTTCTTTGCCGTCTCAAGCGCTTCCTTCGCGATCTCCGGAGGTCTCGAGTCTGTCCCCATCGAAAAAACCGGTGCGCCGACTTTGCTGCCGTTGATTTTCAGCTGATCGATTGCCGCCGGACGGTAGACGTCAAGTGCCGCGAGCAGGGGTTTTCTGCCCTTTTTCATGAGCTTCCCCGCAATCTTGGCTGCCGTTGTTGTTTTGCCGGCACCCTGAAGACCGCACATCATGATAACAGTGATGACACCGCCGGTCTGAAGCGTGATCTGCGTCGTGTCGGAGCCCATCAGCTTTGTGAGCTCTTCATCGACAATCTTGACGACCTGCTGGCCGGGATTGAGGCCGTTCATGACTTCCTCACCGACCGCCCGTTCCTGAACGGAGGCGATAAACTGCTTGACAACCCTGAAATTTACATCGGCCTCAAGAAGTGCCATGCGCACTTCCTTCATCGCGGTCTTTACGTCTGCTTCGGAAAGCTTTCCCTTGCCCCGGAGATTCCGGAAAATTGTATTCAGTTTTTCGGAAAGACTTTCGAATGCCATTACTTTATTTCCTCATCGATCCGGTCGGCGATCGTTTTCATCATCTCTGCGAGCTGGGAACTGTCAGCCTCTGCATCTGCTCCCTGCCGGAGCGCCTCCGTCTCTTTCCGGATGCGTCCGAAGCGCTCCACGAGTCCGAGGTTCTTCTCGTATTTTTCAAGAATCGCGGTCGTTCTCTTCAGAAGATCATGCACTGCCTGCCGGCTTATGCCCTCAAGATCTGCAATCTCTCCAAGTGAGAGATCTTCATAGACTGCCTCTTCGTAGATTTTCTGCTGATGCTTCGTGAGGAGCGATCCGTAAAAATCATACAGCAGGCCGTTTTCAACCAGTTTCTCTGTGTCTTCCATTGCCTTGCACCGGTTCCTGAAATTCTCTGTCACAGCTCCGGAACAAAAAACGGGCCAGTCCGGACATTCCGCGCGGACTAACCCATAATAACGAACGCTCTTCACTGTGTCAAGTATTTTTTCTTTACCCCTGTTCTTCCTGCCCCGCTCCTGCGGAAGGCGGCTTTTTGATTCCGCGCTCTTACTCCGTCCGGTCTGATTTGCGTTTCTGCTTCCGCCCTTTTATTCTTTATATATATGAAGATCGTAGTTCACCTTACCCTCGATTCCGTTTATCTCTCCCGTGTTATACTGCCAGTAAGTGAAACGGTAAGGAAAATAAAGCTCCCCGCTCTTCTCGAAAATCCACTTCTCGTTATCCTCAAAACCCGTGAGATCAATCATCATCGCGAAAGCAGCGCCGTTGCCAGCGACGCACACGTCTGTCCCACTGCCGTTCAGAACCGCAATAAAGTTTGCAGCGTGCGAGGTCCAGGCATTTTTGCTCTGACCATAGGCGCGGGAACCGGATTTTGGCTGTGCAAGAACCAGCGCAACCGGCGCCGAAATCTTATCCTTCAGCGGTTCGATTGTATCGAGAACGAACTGTGCATCCTCCGCCGCCTCATCATCGGTGATGGCTGACAGGCGGAAATAGACGCCGACCTCGATGCCGTTTTCGTAGGCACCGTTTACATTCTCCTCAAATTTTTCATCCACGACCGGGATCCCGTTCTCGTCACTGTATCCGATCCGGATGACGGCGAACTGTACCCCGTCCTCCGCCGCCGATCTCCAGTTAATGGTGCCGGTCTCCGATGAAACATCGATGCCGAAATCACACTTCACGTCTCCGTCCGACCCGACGTAGGCCATCCGCCCGTCATCTCCGAGCTTAAAATCCGATGCCGGATAGAGATTTGTTTTGACATTTTTCAGAATCGGATAGAAGTAATATCGGCTGTTGCTTTCGACCACATAATTGTCCGGGAACATGTCCCGAAGCATCATTTCGACGGATTCTCCGTTCTCGAGAGAGGACTGAATCTGCTGAAGAGCCTCGCGCTTTCCCTCCGCTTCTCCCCGGTCCACTGCTTCGCTTGTGGCAGCCGACACACGTTCCTCGAGCTCATCCGCCGTATAGAGCGACTGGGAATGCTCGGAAGTCGCGGTCATTTCATCATGAATGAGCGAAAGCTCCTTTCTCGACTCGTGGAGGCGGAAAATAAGATATCCGAGCCCGCCCAGACAGACGAGGATAATCGAGCACAGAACGATAATATTTGCCAGATAAACTGTGCGGATATGATTCGGATTATTCTTTTTGTTTTTATCGGTCGGATCGTTCTTCATTGCTTTCCGGTTCCGCTGCCCCATTCTTCCGCATATTTCAGATTAATGCCGGAATGATCTTGACTTCATACCCATTCTCTTCGAGCGTCTTCGTGATCTGATACATATGGTCCGTGCCGAAGGTCTCCATGGTGATCTTGAGCTCCACGGCATGCGTGCGGTTGATCGATGCAAACTGGTTGTGCTCAAGTTTGATGACATTGCCGTTTGCACTTGCGATGACGCCGGCGACTCTCGAAAGCTCACCCGGACGGTCCGGGAGAAGGACAGAAGCCGTGAAAATCCGATTCCGGAGAATCAGTCCCTGCTGCACAACGGACGACATCGTGATGACATCCATGTTGCCGCCCGAAAGAACGCAGGCGACCTTCTTTCCCCTGCAGTCGATGTGACGGAGTGCCGCCACCGAAAGCAGTCCTGAATTCTCAACGACCATCTTATGATTTTCGACCATGTCAAGGAAGCATGTGACGATCTCTTCATCCGGCACCGTCACGACCCCGTCCAGATTCTTTTTAAGATACGGGAAAATCTTCGTGCCGGGAGTTTTGACGGCTGTGCCGTCCGCAATCGTATTGACAGTCGGGAGGGTCGTAACCTTGTCATTTTTCAGCGATGCCGTGAGGCAGGCAGCGCCTTCCGGTTCGACACCGATGACCTTGCAGGCAGGCTTGAGGAGCTTCACGAGAGCACTTACACCGGTTGCGAGTCCGCCGCCTCCCACCGGGACAAGAATGATATCCACGAGCGGGAGCTGTTTGATGATTTCCATCGCGATTGTTCCCTGCCCGGTTGCAACCGTGAGATCGTCAAAGGGATGGATAAAGGTATAGCCATGCTCATCTGCAAGCTTATAAGCATATTCGCAGGCCTCGTCGTAGACGTCTCCATGAAGAACAACCTCTGCCCCGAGTGCCTTGGTGCGGTTCACTTTGATGAGCGGTGTCGTTGTAGGCATAACGATGACGGCCTTCACGCCATACTCTTTTGCCGCAAAAGCAACACCCTGGGCGTGGTTTCCGGCAGAAGCGGTGATGATGCCCTTCTTCCGGTCTGCCTCGCTCATCGTCGAGATCTTGTAATAGGCCCCGCGAATCTTGTACGCGCCGGTCCGCTGCAGGTTTTCCGGCTTGAGATACACTTTTGCGTCATTCTGCGCGCTCCAGTAGTCGGAATAAATAAGGTCTGTATTCAGTGTGACCTTTTTTACAAGCTCGCTTGCTTCTTCAAATGCTTCCAGTGTCAGTGGTTTTGTGCCTGTGCTCATCGGGTCTCCTTTCACAGTCGGCTGGCCGGCAGATAATTGAATAATACATTCATTTCGGGGTCTGCGCCTCACCCGGAGAACTTTTCCGGAAAACTTTTCCGGAAAAGTTTTTCCGGGATATTTGTGCCTGTTTGTTTAATACTCCGGAATGCTTCACCGCGGTGTTTGAATTTATACTGTCTGATACTCCGAAATGCTCATACGGGGTATTGTCTTATTCTAAACGTAATTTTCGGTATCTCTTACGGATTTTCCGCCGGGTTCTTTTCTTCCTGGCCTTCCTCAATTCCGAACAGGGCATCCGTGAAGGCATCCGGATCAAATTTCTGCAGGTCGTCCATCTGCTCGCCGACACCGATGAATTTCACAGGGATTCCGAGCTCAGACTGAACGGCAATCGCAATGCCGCCCTTGCTCGTCCCGTCCATTTTCGTGAGAATGATGCCGGATAGGTTTGTCACCTCGTTGAATTCTCTTGCCTGCGCCATTGCGTTCTGACCGGTGGTGCCGTCAAGGACTATCAGGTTCTCCCGCATCGCCTCCGGCCATTCGCGGGAGATGACACGGTCGATCTTGCCGAGCTCCTGCATCAGATTTTTCTTGTTGTGCAGACGTCCTGCCGTATCGCAGAGAAGAATATCGGTCCCGCGGGATTTCGCCGCATGAACCGCATCAAAAACAACACTTGCCGGGTCTGAACCTTCGGGCGCGCTGATCATGTCGACATCTGCGCGTCTTGCCCATTCTGCGAGCTGCTCCCCGGCCGCTGCGCGGAACGTATCCGCCGCCGCAATCAGAACTTTCTTTCCCTGATCCTTATAAATGCCGGCGAGCTTTCCGACAGAGGTGGTCTTTCCAACGCCGTTGACGCCGATGATCAGAACCACCGAGGGACCCTTCTCGAAATCATATGCGTGCTCATCAACATGCATCTGCTCGCGGATATTGTGGATGAGAAGGCCCTTGCAGAGTCCCGGGTCCTTGATCCTGCGCTCCTTCACCTGTGTCCGGAGCTGCTCTATGATTTTATCCGTTGCGGAAATTCCGATGTCATCACAGATGAGCGTCTCTTCAAGGTCCTCGTAGAAGTCCTCGTCAATCCGGTCGTACGTTGTAAACGCCCGTTCGAGGTCGCTGTTGATGTTCTTGCGTGACTTGGAAAGGCCGCTGAAAAGGCGGGCAAAAAATCCTTTTTTCTTTTTCTGCTGCTGTTCTTCACCCGACGCATCCGGTTCATCGGCATGGGAAGCTTCCGCCGCATTCTCACCGGCGTCCGTCTCCCCGGAAGAAGAATTTTCCGGAATCGAGTCTTCCAAGGCTCCATTCTCAGAAGATGTATCTTCGTGCGATGTCTCTGCGGAAGACCGATCGCCGGAAGACGTTCCTTCCGGAAGCGGTTCTGTCTGAGACTCCCGATCGCCGGAAGACGTTCCTTCCGGAAGCGGTTCTGTCTGAGACTCCTCTTCAAAAGGCTTTTCTTCAGAAGAGAAAGGCTCCGGTTCTGATTTCTGCTCCGACTCCGGCTCATGCGCCGCACCATCCGGAGATGTCTCTGCGGAAGACGCCGGTTCCTCAGAAGCCTCATCGGAAGCCGATTCTTCGGACAGCTGCTTTTCAGCAGATGATTCTGCGGATGGACTGCTTTCCTCTTCGGTGTCCTTTTTCTTTCGTTTCCAGAAAAACGGCATTGAATTTTTCCTCCAGTTTTATCGTAAAGCAGGCAATGATGCATGGACAGTCATGTGCAATACGTTTCGTCTAGTTCGACAGGTCCTTGTCAATCAGGCTCACGCTCACCAGTGTGGAAACGCCCTTCTCCTGCATCGTGATTCCGTACAGACGGTCCGCCCTTTCCATTGTGCCGCGGCGGTGTGTGATGACGATGAACTGGGTGTGCTCCGTAAGTTTGTGCAGATAATCCGCAAAGCGCCCTACGTTGCTCTCATCCAGCGCGGCCTCGATTTCATCCAAAATACAGAAGGGGGAAGGTTTGAGGTTCTGGATCGCAAAAAGAAGCGAAATGGCTGTCAGCGCCTTCTCGCCGCCCGACATCTGCATCATATTCGTGAGTTTCTTTCCCGGAGGCTGTGCAATGACGCGAATTCCCGCCTCCAGAATATCTTCATCCTCAACCAGCTCCAGCGTACCGTGTCCGCCGCCGAACATCTCCTGAAAGACCTTGTCGAATTCAGTGCGGATCTTTGCAAACTGTTCGCGGAACTGTTTCCGCATGCTCTCATCGAGGTCCGCGATAATCTTCTTCAGATTCTCCGCCGCTGCGACAAGATCGTCATGCTGCCCCTTGAGGAAGGTATACCGCTCCATCAGATTCTTGTAGTCCTCGATCGCATTGACATTCACAGGACCGAGTGCGCGGATCTGATTCTTCAACTCAGCGATCTGCTTCTTCATGGCCGGAAGATCCGACAGCGTATCATCCCGCATGGCGGCAGCGTCGGACGGCGTGACTTCGTATTCATCCCACAGATAGCTCACCTGCGCATCCATCGAATCCTGCAGCTTTTCCTTCTGCTGGCCGAGACGATAGGACTCCTTGTCGAGCGAGTTGATCTGTTCATTCAGCTGTTCACGGCGGGAGAAAAGCTCCTTGCGTTTATCCGAAAGTTCGCTTCTCCGGTTCGAGGCTTCCTCCATCTCTGCTTTCGACTTGCCCTGAACATTCTCGGACGCCTCGATGGTTCCGCGGATTTTTTCAATATCGTCCTGCCGCTCCGCGATCTCCTTGTCCGCGCTCTCAATACTTTCAAGAATTTCCTTCAGATCAGCCTGGTAGCGGTCATAATCACCCTGAATACGGTCGAGATTCTGCTGCTCAAAGTCAAAACTCTGACGCACTTTTCCAGTTTCGGCATCCGCATCGTTTACCGCGGCGGTCGATTCATTCTCTTCTTTCCGCAGAGTTTCCGCTTCCTGAGAGAGCCAGTCTGCCTTCTCCTGCTCACTCTTCTCCGCTTCGACCGACTCGGTTAATTTATCGTTTGCTTCTTTTCTCTCGTTCCCGAGTTCTTCTTTCTGCCGGCCGATGTCCTCATTTTCGGCCTTCAGTTCTTCGTAATCTCCCGCGCTCTGCTCGGCCTTTTCTCTTTCCTGCGTGACCGAGAGACGGGCAGTATTCTGCTCAATGAGCTTTTTCTGGACCTCTTCGCCGACCTTTACATCCGCCTCGCGGAGCTCATTGCGGTGCTTTTTTAAATCCTCGATCGTCCGCTCCGCCGCCGCGGCGTCCTGCCTGGCCTTCTCGATCTGGACCTTCAGTTCTCCAATCTCACGGCGTCTTCCGAGCAGATTGCTCTGGCTCCGGAATGCACCGCCGCTGATGGAACCGCCGGGTGCAAACAGCTCTCCCTCAAGGGTTACGATGCGAAGGCGCTGCCCGGATTTACGGGCCAGTTCTCTTGCGTGGTCAAAACTGTCCACTACCACAATACGACCCAGAAGTGTCTTTGCGGCATTTTCATAGGCCGCATCGCACTGCACGAGGCTGTCTGCAAGTCCGATGACTCCGGGCTCTCTCAGGAACTGCATGTCCTTGAATTCCTGCGGATGGGTGAGAGACGTGAGGGGAAGGAAAGTCGCTCTTCCTGCTTTTTCTCTCTTCAGAAGCTCGATCATCGCCTTGGCTGTATCCGGCGTCTTCGTTACGATGTTCTGTATATTCCCGCCCAGCGCGGTTTCTATTGCCGTCTCATATTTCGGTTCTGTCTTGAAAAGATCCGCGACAACACCGACAAGACCGCTCTCGCGGCCCTTTTCCTGCATGACGCGCCGGACGCTGTTTCCGAATCCCTCATACCGTTCCGTCAGATTCTGGAGGGTTTCCAGACGGCTCTCCAGCTGTTTTTCCCGTATTTCAGACTCGCGCAGTGTCTGGTCATTTGCCGCGAGCTGCGGCTTGATTCCGTTGAGCTCTTCCTCGATATCTGTGCGTTTCTTCTGCAGAGACCGCACCTCAGCGCTGACACGCTCGAAGAGCTTCTCCGCCTCTTCGATGACCTCCGACTGCTTTTCCCGGTTGGTCTGCGCAAGGACAAGTTTTGACGTAAGCTCAGCTTTTCTTATATCAAGCTGTTCTTCCTTCGTTGTAATAGAGGCAAGTCTCGACTTAATATTTGCGCGCTCATCGAGAAGCCGGAGGATTGTGCTCTTGCTCTCTTCCGCCGCAGTTTCCGCTGCGGTCACACGGCGGTGTGCCTCTTCGAGTTTCTCTGCCGCTTCCTTCCTGGCGAGAGTGAGCTTTTCGAGGTTTTCTCCCGTCTTTGCGTGCTCTTCGGAGATTTTTTCTTTCTCCGCACTCACCCGCTCAATATCCGCCTTCAGCGAATCGCGGCGGGTGTAAAAATGCTCCATGCTGCCCTTTGCAGAACGGATCTTCTCTTCATTGACCCGGACCTGTCCTTCGAGCTGCTCACGGACGACGCTGGTGCGGGTAATCTCGTTTCTTGTCTCCTCGAGCTTTTTCTCGAGTGCGTCAATTTCGTCCCCTAAGCTCTCATATTCCCTGCCAGTCTTCTCGAATTCTTCCTTCGCGGCGGCAAGGTCTCCGTCCGCGATCGTGAGTCTGTTCTCGATTTCCGAGAGTTTTTGCGTATTCTTTCCGTTCTCAAGCAGGAATGCGTTTACATCGAGATGTTTCTGCTCTTCCCGTGCCTTTAAATAGACCTGCGCCTTTTCGGACTGCTTCTTCATCGGCCCGACCTGTTTCTCGAGCTCGGAAAGAATGTCGCTCACACGGACGAGATTTTCCTGCTCACTCGCGAGCTTTCTCTCTGTTGTCTCCTTGCGGCGCTTGAATTTTACAATGCCGGCCGCTTCATCAAACAGCTCACGGCGCTCTTCCGGCTTGTCGGACAGAATCTTGTCGATCTGGCCCTGCCCGATGATCGAATATCCCTCTTTGCCAATGCCGGTGTCATAGAAAAGCTCCGATACATCCCGGAGGCGGACAGCTGTCCCGTTGATGAGATACTCGCTCTCACCCGAACGATAGAGCCTCCTGGCCACCGTGACCTCGTCATAGGCTGTATCAAGCTTGTGATCCGAATTGTCAAGCGTAATGGCCACATAAGCATAGCCCATGGGCTTGCGCGTCTCTGTGCCGGAAAAAATGACATCCTGCATTGACGAACCGCGCAGCTGTCTGCTGCTCTGCTCACCGAGCACCCAGCGGACTGCATCGGCTACATTGCTCTTGCCGCTTCCGTTCGGGCCGACAATCCCGGTTATTCCGTTGTGAAACTGAAAAACGATCCGGTTGGCAAAGGACTTGAAGCCGTGGATCTCAATGGATTTTAAATACACCTGTCAGATACTCGTTTCGTAAGATTTGAGCGCCTTCAGCGCCGCATGCTGCTCTGCATTCTTCTTGGTCTTTCCCTCGCCCTCAGCAAGGAAATGATCATCTTCATATACGGCCGCGCGGAAAAGCTTATTGTGCCCCGGCCCTTCTTCCCCGATCAGTTTATAATGAACGCTTCCGCCTTTTTCCTGTACTTTCTCCTGCAGAGTCGACTTTGCATCGTAAAACAGAAGCTTTCCCTCAAGATCGGAGAGAATAAAGGTCATGATGAACTTCTGAGGGGCGTCAAGAGAGCCGGAATCCAGGTACATAGCCCCGATCACTGCCTCGCAGACATCCGAAATGATGGAATCATTCTGACGCCCGCCAGTCTGCTCTTCACCTCTTCCGAGACGGATAAACTCTTCAAGTTCTATATCTCTTGCGCAGTATGCGAGCGCCGGCTCACAGACAAGTGAAGAGCGGATCTTGGAAAGTTTTCCCTCCCGTTCATCCGGATATTTATGATAAAGAAAAGCGCTTGAAACAAGCTCGAGAACCGCATCCCCGAGGAACTCAAGCCGCTCATAGCTCTCATATTTATGGATCTTCTGCTCATTTGCGTAGCTTGTATGAGTCAGCGCACAGAGAAGCAGATATTGATTCTGAAAATGGTATCCGATCCGCTCTTCCAGAACGGATACCGGAGGCATTTCGGAAAGATTCATTTGTTCTGGGATTCCCCTTTGATGAGTGCAAGAGCCTCGCCGACCGTTTTGATGCCGGCAACCTTCTCATCCGGAATGGTCGTCCCGAATGCTTCTTCCAGCCCGAGCTTGATCTGATACAGGTCAAGTGAATCTGCTCCCAGATCATCCTCGAAGGTAGTCTCCTCCGTGATCTCGTCCGGGTCCACGTTCAGAACATCTGCAATAACGCCCTTCAGCTTATCGAATTCCATTTTATTATTTCCTCCAGTACATAATTATTTGAATATCATTCCGCACTTCGTTTGTATATATTTACTGCTTCGCCGCAGATTCCGGAGACGCTGTTTTCTTCGTCCGGTCGACGAGGTGCATTTTTTCTTTAAATTTCTCGTTGATGTCCGCATTCTTCCAGTCGATGCACTGCTCGACTGCGTGCGAAAAAACAACTGCATCCGCGTTGCCGTGTGCCTTGACGATAAGTCCTGTAAGGCCGAGGAGCGGAGCACCGCCATATGTTTTCGCGCTGAATTTGGTGAGTGTCTTCTTGAGAGCAGGCTTCACAAGGAGGCCGCCGAGAAGAGCCAGCGGTCCGCCGTGTTTAATGCCGTTCACGATCTCGCCCTCAAGCATGTGTGCGGTTCCCTCGTACATCTTCAGGATCATATTGCCGGTGAAGGCATCACATACGACGACGTCCGCACCGCCGTACGGGATATCGCGGGCCTCGACGCTGCCAGTGAAATTGATATTGTCCAGCTCTTTCATGAGCGGCATGGTTTCCTTGACCAGCGCATTTCCCTTGTCTTCCTCTGCGCCGATGTTGGCGAGTGCGACACGGGGATTCTTGATGCCGAGAATGTTCTCCATATAAATGGAACCCATCTGACCCCACTGCACAAGCTGGGAAGGCCTTGCATCGACATTGGCGCCGCAGTCAATCAGAAGGGTCGGCCCTTTCTGCGTCGGCAGGACCGGTGCGAACGGAGCGCGCTCGATTCCCTTCACCCTGCCGACAAGAACCTGACCGCCGACCAGGGTTGCTCCCGAACTTCCGGCAGTGACAAAGGCGTCCGCCTCGCCGTGCCGAACGAGCATCATTCCCTGCACAATGGAGCTGTCCTTCTTGGTCTTGACTGCATTGACCGGGCTCTCCGCCATCTCGATGACTTCTGTCGCGTTATGAATCTGGCAGCGGGCAAGGGGGGCGTCCGGATGCTTTGCAAGCTCCTGCCGAATAATCTCCTCCCTGCCGACAAATGTGATCTCCAGGTTTTCTCTTTCATTCAGTGCCAGGACTGCACCACTGATGATCTCACCGGGTGCATTGTCCCCGCCCATGGCGTCGACCGCGACGCGTACCGTTTCGCTCATACTGTTTCCTCTTCCGACCGATGAACTCGGTTTCCAATTCAACCTAATACTATACTAAACCGGCTTTTCTTTCGCAACTTCCGCGGTCTTCATTCCATTCGCGGGCTTTGTCCCCGGTCTTTGCTCACTGCCGGCTCTTCATGTTTCCGGACTTCCTTCATTTACGAAAAAAACCGGTACAGTTACTGTACCGGTTTCATGTCATTCCCTTGCAAGACAATGCAGATCAGTCGTCTACGCTGACAACCTGCTTCTTGTTGTATGTGCCGCAGTTCTTGCACACTCTGTGAGGCATCATCAGAGCGCCGCACTTGCTGCACTTTACAAGAGTCGGAGCATTCATTTTCCACTGAGCTCTTCTCTGATCTCTGTGGCTCTTGGAAGATTTATTCTTAGGGCAGATGGACATCGTTTACACCTCCTTAGCTGTTCCCTTAAGGTCATTTTCATTGCCGTTCCCTGCCGGGAAAAGCGAAGGTCATGGGGTCATCATGACCGCAAAGCAGTATAAATTATACTGATCAGACCCGTCTTTGTCAACAAATTAATGAACAATCTGTGCCTGAACACAGGTCAGGGCAACGACGCCTACGATATCCTGCCAGCTGCATCCTCTCGAGAGGTCGTTCACCGGCTTTGCAATACCCTGCAGCATCGGTCCGAATGCATCGGCCTTTGCAAGTCTCTGAACCAGCTTATAGCAGTTGTTGCCGGCATCGAGGTTCGGGAAAATAAGAACATTTGCATGGCCTGCAACCGGGCTGTCCGGTGCCTTGCTCTTTGCCACTTCCGGAACAATAGCTGCATCTGCCTGCAGTTCGCCGTCAACGAGAAGATTCGGATATTCCTCGTGTGCGATTCTGGTGGCATTGACAACCTTGTCGACCAGCGGGTGCTTAGCAGAGCCTTTGGTCGAATGAGAAAGCATGGCGACAACCGGCTTTGCACCGACGAGTTCCTGGAAACTTTCCGCAGAGCTGTTCGCAATGGCTGCAAGCTGCTCGGAATCCGGATCCTGGTTCAGACCGGCATCCGCAAACAGGAACGTGCCGTGCTCGCCGTATTCGCAGTTCGGAACATCCAGAATGAAGAATCCGGAGACAAGCTTGCATCCGGGAGCGGTCCTGAGAATCTGCAGAGCCGGGCGGAGTGTATCAGCCGTCGCATGGCATGCACCGGCAACCATTCCGTCTGCGTCATTGTTCTTTACCATGACAACGCCAAAGGTAAGATAATCGGAAAGAAGAATCTCACGCGCCTTCTCCGGGGTCATTCCCTTCGCCTTGCGGGTTTCATAAAGAAGATTGACATATTCGTCGAGTTTCGGCGTCGTCTGCGGATTAATCACCCTGACATTTCCAAGGTTCTCCAGCTCGAGCCATTTTGCGCCGTCCATGACTTTTTCTTCATCGCCGACAAGGATCAGGTTTGCGATTCCCTCTTTAACAATCTCGTTTGCCGCAATCAGTGTTCTTTTGTCATTGGTTTCCGGAAGAACAATTGTCTTCTTGTCCTGCTTCGCTTTGGCTTTGATGCCATCGATAAATGCCATGATACTTACCCCTTTTTATTTATAAAAATATGGAATTTACTGAATAATCGGCCCTCCTCTTTGAAGGCCCAGCATTTTCATTATAGCGGCAAGAAATCTTGTATACAAGATTACAGTGCACGATTAAACGTACAAAAAATGATACATTCGCTTCGTGCCGGAATGATGTCTTGTATATACCATGGCAATATCCGAGGGGATACGGATACGATGCGATAACAGGCTGTTATCCATTGTTTTCCTCTTCCGCCGGATCCGCACCAAGAAGATAGTCAATGAACTGCTGCGCAGTCCGACCGGAATAACCGCCGTGATTGAGCTCCCAGCGGTTTGCTTCGAGGCAGAGCTCCTTGTCGGAAAGTGTTATTTCCGGATGTTTTGCTGCAAGTTTCCGCACGATATTGAGATATTCCTGCGGAGAAGGCCGGTAAAATCCGATGGCGACGCCAAAACGATCCGCCAGGGAAAGTTTTTCCTGGACTGTGTCCGAGCGGTGCATATCATCGTCGGAACGATCCGAGCGGTCGTTCCAGGTCTCGCGGACCAGATGCCGGCGGTTGCTCGTCGCATAGATAAGAACATTCTCCGGCCTCGGTTCAAGTCCTCCCTCGATGACAGCTTTCAGATACTTATACTCCGTCTCATATTCCTCAAAGGAAAGATCATCCATATAGATGATAAAACGATAATTCCGGTTCTTGATCTCCGAGATGACGGTGGAAAGATACTCAAACTCATGCTTATAGATCTCGATCATCCGCAGTCCGTCAGGATAATACTCATTCAGGATTGCCTTGATGCTCGTCGACTTTCCCGTGCCCGCGTCGCCGTAGAGAAGCACATTGTTGGCACGGCGGCCGTGTACAAATGCCTCCGTATTCCGCACCAGCTTCTGTTTCTGAATCTCGTATCCGACCAGGTCATCGAGACAATAATTGCCCGTCGCAGTGATCGGCTCGAGCAGGTCCGGCTCTTTGGTATTAATGCGGAATGCCTTATTAAGACCAAGCTTGCCCACGCCGTAACGGTAATAAAAATCCGTCACGTCCTCGTACATCTCATCGGCATCCTTTGCCTGTTCAATGAGGCGGCTCAGTTCCTTCACCTTGTCCGATACGCTTTTATTGAAAATGCGCTCTCTCTTTGCCACCGAATGGTAGTTCTCGATGACGGAAAAGCAGTTGATTCCAAGCTCACTCTCCATCGGTCCAAAATCATAGTCGAAGAGCTTCTTGAAGATGGCATAATCGTTCTTTACAAATTCGTTGACCGAGCCCTGCTGTGCGCCGACTTTTTCGGAGACAAGCGTAAATGGCGTCTCGGTCGCTGCAATGATAAAAGCAAGATAATTGTGCCAAAGATTTTCGTCAAATCCGTAGGTCGTCGCAACGTCCAGAAGGCGGTTGATCTGCGTAAGGATCCCGGTGATCAGTTCTTCTTTATTGTAATCATTCGAACGGAATTTTCTGCAGATTTCCGCGAGGCGGAACAGAATGCTGTCCCCCCCGATGCTGCGGTAGACGATGAGTTTTGACGTGAGACGGTACATTTTCTTTCCTCCGGTACTGCAATTGTTCTTACCGGAAAATTATATCACACACGTTCAGACAAGATAGCCCTTATCCGGCATCCGACCAGCCGGAGCTGACTGTTTCGCCAGCATCTTCCTTCCCGGCGTCCGGAAAAGCTTCTGCACTGCCTTCCGCATCATCTCCTGCATTGTCTTCCAAAGAGATGTTCCTGTCCCCGCCGGCATCCGCTGAGTAATCCGTTTCCGGATCATCTCCCTGATCCCCCGCTTCCGTCTCTTTCTCCTTCCAGCCGGAAGTTTCCTGACTGCCTTTTCTTCCCGTTCCGGACTCTGATCCCGTCCCGTCTCCTTCGTTCTTTTCTTTCTCCGCGTCCTTTCCGTTTTCCAGGGAATCAATTGCGCTCACGATTTCATCAATGGACGCATTCTTTCCGATATTCAGTCCTTTGCTCCTGAGTACTTTAATAAGTTTCCTGTGTTCTTCCTCCCGGACACTATCCGGATTACTCTGTTCCGCCAGGGTCTCCCCGACAGCCTCGATCGCTGACAGGCGGGCATCCATCTTTTCCAGAGTTTTCCTGATATCCTTCACATTCTCTGCATTCGCGTCCACCGTCTTATACATTTCTTTCTGCGTATCCGCAATGTCCGCTACAGACTCTCCGACACCGTCAAAACGTTTCCCGCTGTCATCGCAGAAATCATCAATACTCCCCTTAAGGAGCTGCATATTATTGTCCTCTTTCTCCGAGAGGGATGAAATCTGTCTGGAGACAGCGCTGTATTGAGAAGAAAGCCCGTTTACCGACTCGGTCAGTGAAGAAAGATTTGCGGACAGCATCTCTTTGATCGCCTTCTCACTGGAATCCGTCCTGGATTTCAGGTCGTTTCCCGTTTCATCGAGAATAGACACAAGGCCTGAATAATACTTGCCCTGCTTGGTCTCAAAGCCCCTGCGCGCTTCTTCCATCGAAGACTGGAGCTCATCCAGTGAGCTTTCGAGTTCCTGATTTTTGGCAAGGACACCCTCATAATATTCATCTGCCGCTGTTTTCAGGTCTTCTGCACTCGTGCTCTGCTTTGTTTCAAGCATGGTCAGCATCTCGGAGGATTCTCTCCGGCTGTCCTCAATCTTCTGCAATGCCTCCTCTGTCTTTGCAAGTATTGACGCAATGGAAGCACTTACGTCCCTCTCTTCGCTGTCCCGGCCTGTTTCATACGCGATCTCCGCACTTTCAGCGCCGCCGACTTCCACTGTGGAAAGCCCGCTGTTCTCCGCTGCCTCTCCTGTTCCCCCGTCTTCGCTGATTGTGCTTTGGTACTCAGTCAGCTGATCCCTGATCGCCTGAAGGGAGCTTTTAATCTCATCATATTTCGCATTCGAGGAGTCCACGAAATCTGCAGTATCCTTAAGCAGTTTTGTATTTTCCTCGAGAGAAGAATCTACATCATCCAGACGGTCTGTGATTCGTCCGCCGACATCCATATTCATCTCCGCCGCGGCTCCGGCCGTTTTTCCGCCCGTGCGATAGATGAGCCAGCATCCGCCTGCGGCGGCAATTCCGAGGAAAAGCATACATCCAACGAGCAGCGGACGCGTGCTGATCTTCCTTCCGGAAGATGTCCTGCCGGCTTTTCCCCTTTTCCCGCCTGTTGCTGTTGTTTCTTCTGCTTCAGAAAAACCGCCGCTTTCTGTCATCCATTCGTCCGGTTTCCTGTTTTCTGTATTTCTGTCGTCCATCGGCCCTCCTTCCGCAGCTGCCGCCGCGGAATAATTCCCATATCAACCGCAGTCTCTGCTCTCCGCCCCGGCTTCCGGACGCCCTGCCCGGAGAGTGAATTCATTATAGGGAGAAAGAAACAGCCGTTCAAGAAATCGGGAGCCCTCCTGTGACACCTGTTTTGACACGAAAAAAGGCCGCCCGAAGGCGGCCTCTCAGTCTTTCTCCCCTAAAAGCGGGGAAAAAGTCTGTGACATATTATTCAAAGCAGTGCAAAAATGACGAGGCATAGGCTGCGGGATCTCAGCCGCCCACACGAAGAAACGCGAAGGGGTCCTCATCGTGAATGAAGTGCATGAGCTGATAGGACATCTGGACCGCACAGCGCTCTTCCCTAAGAATGCGCTCCGCTTCCTTCCGGTCCGCAACGACGATCTTTATCTCTTCGGCTTCTTCCTCGTATGCCTCACTGATTTCTCCCTCCGCATATCCGTATACGGCTGCAACTGCCTCATCCGTCATTCCGACAGTCGTATAGCGCGGCGCCTCGAACATCGGATCCGCGTGAATGGGATGAAAAACAAGTCCCGTCTCCTCGTGCATTTCCCTCACAGCAGCCTCGTGAATGTTCTCGCCCGACTCGACGAGTCCTGCAGGCAGCTCATAAATCCAGCCGTCAATCGGATATCGGTACTGATGCACCAGAACAACCCTGTCGTGTTCCGGCCCGTAAAGCGCATAGATAATCACGCCGTCCGGGGTATCCTTATGTGTCGTGATCTTGAGCTCTTCGATATTTTTCGCGCGCGACGCGACATTATAGCGCGAATGATGTCCTTTGCTGTTCACTCCGTCCGCAATATAAAGATTGACAAACCGGTTGTCCGTTTCTTTTGTAACACTCTTTATGACTGCCAAGGCTTCTGCTCCTTCTTTTGAATGCAGCTCTCAATAAAATCCATCTCGGTATCTGTATATCGTTTTACATCTGTAAGATAGCTGATCCCATGTGCTCCGCCCGGGAAAATTTCGAGCCGAACCCTGGCGCCGGCTTTTCTTGCTGCCTCCGCAATCTCCCTGCTCATGGAACACGGTACAAACCGGTCGTCATCCCCGTGAATCAGCAGCAGCGGAACCTTCGTCCCGGCAGCAGAGCGAACTGCTGAACACGCTGCCGGATCGAAATGTCCGAACAAAATCGCGCTCTGCCTTACGGCCGGCCAGAATATACCCGGGGTTCCATGCATTTCCCGGATACACTTCCGGATGATATCCTTCGGCGAAGTATACGGACTGTCCGCAATGATTCCGCAGACCGACTCCGGAAGCGGCAGGTCCGCAGCCATCAGCACCGTCGATGCGCCCATCGAAACACCCGAGAGAATGATCGGCGCACCGCAGAAACGCTTTGCAGCATATTCCGCCCAGACAAGGCAGTCCTCCCGTTCACGGACTCCGAATGTTGTCACGTTTCCCCCGCTCTTTCCGTGTGCCCGCTCGTCCACAAGAATCCGGCTGATACCGTGCTCTCTGGCGATTTTATCGGCGCCGGCCATGTCGCGGCAGGCACCCCCTCGGTATCCATGAAACTCGATCTGGACCGGCGCTCCGGCCCCTGCCTCATAATAGCGGCCAAAAAGATCCGTACCGTCTGCTGCCCTTATATGGACCGGCTCATACGGGAGGGACTCCATTGCATCTACGAGTGCTGTCATTGCCTGTATTGTTTCCGGTTCATCATAATGCGGGCCCTTCGGGAATCCCGGCGTTTTCCGTTTTCTTGCATCCGAATTGAAGAAAACACCGCGGTAAATTCCGAAAAGCAGAAGCAGATACAGAAGAAGAATTGAAAAAATAATATTGACCATGACTGCCCCCGCCGCATTCATCCGGTTTCTTCATATGTTCCCGGTATGGACTGCGATTTTGTAATCGTATCACAGAAAATTTTCATTTGCAGTATGATTAACAAGTGACTGTGCAGCGGCCGGAAGGCCCCGGCCATGAGAAAAAGGCCGGAAAACCGGCAGTGTCTGAAGCAGGCCGGAACGCACGAAATTGATTATAGTCCGAAAGATATTCCGAAAAAAACGGGAGGAAACAGAGAATGAGTTTTAAAGATTCAAAGGTTGTCATCGTAGGCTGCGGAAATGTCGGCAGCACGACCGCATACACGATCATCAATCAGGGACTTGCGGAAGAAATCGTCCTCATCGATGTCAATAATGACAAGTCCTATGCCGAGGCACTCGACATGGCACACTCGATTTATTTCATGAACCGCAATATTAACATTCATGCCGGTGAATACAGCGACTGCAAAGATGCTGACATCGTCATCATCACCGCATCAGCTCCGATGCCCAAGGATTCCTCTTCGCGCCTTGATATGCTGGCTCCGAGCATAAAGATCATCAAGAGCATTGTCAGCTCGGTCATGGAGAGCGGATTTAACGGAATCTTCCTCGTCATCTCCAATCCGGTTGACATCATGACCTATATGGTTTACAAGATGTCCGGCCTTCCGAAGAACCAGGTGATCGGTTCAGGCACCAACCTCGATTCGGCGCGCCTGTGCTGCGAACTGGCTGACATGTATGACCTCGATTCAAAGAGTGTCTCCGCCTATGTCTGCGGCGAGCATGGGGACAGCGAGATTGTCTCCTGGCATTCTGCTGTCATCGGCGGCAAATCGGTCGAAAACGTCATGAAAGACAATCCGGACCGCACGAAGAACATCACCCGCGAAGACCTGCAGAAGCAGACCATCAAGGCCGGCTGGGACATCTTCAACCGCAAGGGGAACACCTGCTACGGTATTGCTGCTTCCGCAGCTGCTATCTGCAAATCCATCCTGTTCAACGAAAACCACATTTATCCGGTCACCGTCGGTCTGTCCGGACAGTACGGCATAAAGAACGCCTGGCTTTCTGTCCCGACCATCATTGACCGCACCGGTGCAAAGGAAATTGTAGAGATCCGTCTGGATCCGGACGAAGAAAAGGCACTTCGCCATTCTGCAGAACTGCTTGAATCCTTCTACGGCGAACTCGGATTATAAGCTCTTCTTTCCCGGGGACACAAAGCAGTCGATCCGGACTGCTTTCCCCATGAGAGAATAATCCGGCTTCCGCCCGGCGAGATACCCGCCTTTTACAGGCCGTTTGATGACAATTCTGCGCGGGCCGGCATCCAGTGCCGCACCGAGGAGCTCTTCTTCATCTGCGCAGGGCCGCTCCAGCTGATGGAGCATCTGGAATTTCTTTTTGACCAGTGCGCTTTTATTCCGCTCCGGAAACATCGGATCAAGGAAAACCACGTCCGGAGCTTCCCTCATGGAACGAAGCGCGGCGATGCTGTCCCCCTGCGTAAGATGACACCGCCGGACGGACTCCCGGAGCTCATCGATTTCTTCTGCCCGGCGCATCGCATCCCGAAGCAGTGCCGCGATCACCGGATCCAGTTCATACATCCATACGTCAAAACCTGCAGCAGCGAGAAGCAGCGAATCCTCGCCAAGACCGGCTGTGGCATCCACAGCCTGCCCGGTCCCGGTGAATCGGCTGCCTCTCGCTGCTCTTACTATCAGCTCCCGTCCAAGATTGGACTCCCGGATTCTGGGAATCATCCTGCAGAAATCACCACGGATTTCCGAGCTTCCGTCCGTCAGCGTAAGGCCTTCTTCCTTCATTACAAGGCTCAGTCCCCTCGCAGCAATGCCTTTATTCAGTTCTTCTATCTCCGTAAATGATTGCTGTTCCATACGTGTGTTGTGGTGAATTGATAAATAAACAGTCCTGCCGCCGTTTGCGCGTCCAAAGAGCGTCTTCCTGCGGCCTTTGCACCCGTCTTACAAATGTTTTCTGTCGATTCTTCAGTCAGAAAGGCAGCGGTCTCCCGGCCAGCCGGGATGCAGTTTTCTTTGGCTTTCCTTCCGTCAGAAAAGTGCCCGGAAACAATCCGGGCACTTCAATTGCATATTACTGCAGTTTTATAAGCATCCTGAAGAGTGACGATCAGTCATTTGCAAAATACTTATTGTGATAAGCTTCGCGAATTTCTTCAACAACCTTCTGATCCTTCTCGTTCGCGATCAGCTGCTGAATACGGGTCTTCATATAATCCGATCCTGTCTCAATACCAGCCTTTGCAGCTGCAACAACAATTTCCGGATCATCGCTGTCCAGAAGGTCTGTGAGGCAGTTCGTGCTGTCCTCATCATTCTGCTCCGCCAGCTTGCCAAGGGCTTTGATACCGTCAAGAACTACTTCCTTGCTCGTACCCTTTTTGTGGATCAGTTCAATAATTTTCTTGGAATTGCCTTTTTCTTCCAGTTTTTCAATCTTCTCTTCCGGATTTCCGCCAAAAAACATGATGAATATACCTCCTAGGATTCATTGACCGCTAAGCAGTCGTCTTTGCACCGCCAGTGGCTTTCTGCTCCGTCGGTACCATTTTATAATAGCGCATTTCAGGGAGAATTGACGGAAAAATCGCAGTTTTCACAAACAATTAACAATTCATATTCATATTCATTCGCTGTTAACAAATAATTTCACGGACAGCCGTCTATTCTGCATCCTCAGCAGCATGCTTTTTATCCGGGGCCGTTTCTTTCCCGGCTGCAGTATCATCTTCGCCTGCCGCATCATGCTCTTCATCCGCGGTCGCTTCTTCACCCGCAGCAGCCGCTTCTTCGCCCTTTGCCGCGCTCTCTTCATCCGCGGCAGCTTCTTTCTCTGCGGCGGTTTCATCTTCGCCTGCGGAAACTTTTTCTTTGTCTGTCACTGTATGTTCATCGCCGGCAGTCTCCGTCTCATCGGGCGCACTGGCGGCCGCTTCCGCCTCACCGGTTACATCGCCGGCAGTTTCCGTCCCGCCGGGCGCATCTGACGCACTTTCCGCATCCGTCCGGTCTGCAGCTGCCCGGTCCGCATCTTTCCCGGAATTTTCTTCTTCCGGACCGCCGAAATCTCTGCGCATCCGGGCATATGTCTCTTCGCTCAGATAGCATCCCGCACCCGGTTTTCCGCCGCCGTTGATGATCAGGTCCCCCTGCCCGATCAGATCCGACACCCTCACAGCAGCAAGCTCCCAGCTCTCATCAAACTCCTCGCGGAACCGGATATAATCCGTGAAAACCGGAATGGCGCCGCGTCCGTTCTTGCCAGGCTGTTCCGGGATTTCATCCGTTCCGTCGTCCTTCTTTCTCACCGGTACCAGGAACCTCGCTTTCAGCATTTCCCCGGCCTCAAAATCGATATAGACGCGGAAATCTGTGCGTTTCTTCTCTCCCTCAATATCATTCATCTGTCCCATGAGGAGAATCCAGCGCATCAGGTCCGGATTTGTGACCGGAATGTCCTTCTCCGGCACATTGGAATAATCCGCAGGCGCGACAAAAGCGCTCCGGTCCGCTGCCGTCGATTCTGAAATCACCTGCACACTGCAGACACCGTTCAGGTAAAAAGTATCGCCGAGGAAATTAAGGATGCCATTATTGACTTTTCCTCCCTCGATGCGGACAAGCTCAAGTTCCGGGTCCTCCTCCATGTGTATCAGTTCTCTGGAAGCCTCTGTACAGATACGGATTGCCGGCGGCTCCGCCATTCTCGTTCCATCCTGACCGATCTGCGTCCTGGAATACAGATGCGGGGCTCCCGTGCGTCTGTCAAAAACACAATAAATGGCATCGCACCGAAGAACACGGCTGCACAGATATTCAACCAGCCGGTCCAGCCTGTCCTGATTCTCCGCTCTCTGTTCCTCGTTCTCATCCTTCACAACGGATGTGTGATACCAAACATACATTCTCCAGATTTCCTGAAGATCGGTCACGGAAAGTGCCCCTAATTCCTCATCGGACAGGTTCAGATCCTTCTCCTGAACATAAACCGTTCCGAGGCGGTGCTCATAGACATCCCGGATGTCTTTCTTTGAAACTCCGCGCGAAAACCCGACCGTAGCCGGGCGGAGAGGCAGAATTTCTCCGCGTTCAAGGCGAAGAGAATAGTATCCGTTCTGATCCGCCTCCTTCATGGCCGTTCCGTTGTCGTCCGAAATCGAAAGGATCTTTGAACGGTTCTCGCGGTCCGCATCGTCTCCCGGATTTGAAATGAACACAGTATCTCCGACCCGGACTGACCCGCGAAGCTTTACCAGAACAACGGACGACCCATCCTCCGCGCTTTTCGATACCGTCAGAACGCCGAAGACAAAGCTCCGCTCTTTCTCCGGCTCTTCTTCCGCAGCCTCCTCCGATGACTTCCTGCCTGCCGGCTCTTTCTTCTTCACACCAGTCAGCTCTCCGTAGGAACTCACAAACTGATCGAAGGCGGATACCTGATCATCTTCGCTCTCCACGGCGATGTCCACCATGGTCACGTCCTGATCCAAAGAATCCTGCTCGTTTTCCTCGTGGATCTTTTCCTCCTGCTTTTGTTCTTTCTTTTTTCTGGATACATTGTCAAATAATCCCATAAAACCCTCCAAGGATCATTTTTTCATTCAATATTATCTATTTTCGTCCGGAGTTTTCACGCCGTCCAGCGTTTTCAGACTGTCTTACGCCTTCCCGCCGTCCGGAGTTTTCATTCCGCCCGGAGTTTTCACGCTGTCCGAATTCAGAGGTCCGGTCATCGATGCCCGGATTGTCCCTTCCGATTCATCCTCATCCTCTGGAACGACAAGCCCGCTCTGTTCCTTCTCCTGCTCGGCCGCTTTCTTCTTCCTTCGTTCTTTCCATTCCTCCATCTTCGGCAGCAGATAATCATGATAGATGAAATCCAGAATCGCTGCCAGCGGAATTCCAAGCAGGATTCCAATCACACCGAACATACGCCCGAAGGCCGTGATGCAGATGAGAATCCAAAGCCCGGGAACACCGAGTGAGCCGCCGAAGAGCTTCGGCTTGAGCACGTATCCGTCGATGGTCTGAAGACACACCGTGAAAATCAGGAAATACACCACATACATCGGATTTACGAGAAGAAGAATCAGGGAGCCGATGACTCCGCCGACAATCGGTCCGAACGTGGGAGCAAGGTTTGTAACACCGACCACAACGGAGATCAGCGCGTTGTACGGCATGCCGGCGATAGACATGAACACGGCATTGGCGACTCCGATAATAGCGCCGTCAATCAGATCAAATCCGATGAAACGGATCAGGATCTCATTGCATCGGCCCCAGAAATTTGCTGCCTCCGCATAATGTTTTTCAGAAAACAGAAGGCGGTTGAATCTGCCAAAACCTCTCAGAATGCGCCGTTTGTCGAGCAGTATGTAAATAGAGATAATAAAGCTGATCACGCCGTTCATGACACCGCTTCCGATGCCCGTGACCGTGTCCACAATGCTGTCTGAATTCGACGTTATAAGATCCACGAGTTTTGACATAGCATTCTCACCCAGATTCGTGAGGCCGGAAATGTCGATTTTAAGCTGGGATGCTGAATCACTGAGCGAATTCAGCCATTTGTTGAGTGACTTGGAGTAATCATTCAGATTTCCGATAAAGGTGACAACACTGTCAATGAGCTGCGGAATCAGGGCGACGAGCAGTATCACTATGAGAAAAATCAGGAGCAGAATCGTCACCGTCACGGATAAGCCCCACCGGACTGAATCTTTCCGCACTCTGCAGAACAGATACTTCCGGACAAGATTTGCCAGAGGGTTGATGATATAGGCAATGGCTATTCCCGTCAGAATCGGTGATATGAAGTAAATAAGCTTTCCGATGCCGACAAATAAGAGATTGATATGGGAAAGGCAGACGTAAAAAAGTACGGCAACGCAGAGAGCTGCCGCATAATCCTTCCATTGTCTGCTGGACTTGCTTTTAAACAGTTTCATGTATACCGAACTTCCTCCTGCAGATATCTCCAATCCCTCATCTGAGCATACTACCTGCTAATTATACAGGAAATTGGGAAAGCCTGGGGTAAATTTTAACTTGCAGGAAACCTGTGCAGAGCACCATGCGCAAAGCACACGCAAAAACGGACTGCAGCCAGCCGGTGCCTCTGCCGGAAAATCGCCGCTGTCACTGTGAACAATTTCTGCCACAATCGAAAAACCGCGCTGCAGCCTTTCGCTGCGGCGCGGTTATGAATCCGGTAAACACTTCTTTAATAAAAACTCTTATATCCGGATTCAGATGACGCGGAAAGCAATCAATACCTTGTTAAAACCCAGTCAGCAGTCGAAACTTCTGCCCAGCTTATAAATCTTCCCCAGTGTACTTTTCCATTGTAATTGCCTTCCGCTACTATAACACCATCTGCATTGGTCGAAAGAACAATGACCATATGCGTATTGTTGTCCATGCGGATAATATCACCGACACGGATCGAATCAGTGTTATACACCTTTGTTGCCTTTGCATTGCCGAATGCTGCATCGCTGAGAGCAAATGCAAACCCTGCGCATCCGTAACCGATCGAATAGATACCGCCCTTCCAGGCATATCCATTCGCGTTTGTCCAGGTCATTCCTTCAGGGAACTTGGACTGCATAGCCATCATTGCGTTGTAGACTGCCTGTTCCTTTGCAGAGTGCTATGATGTATCACTTGCTGAAGCAGATGCATAAGGAAGACGTCCTTCGCTCTTGCCGACCGTCTCGTAATGATTGTATAAAGCAGCTTCACTGTTTCCGACTGCTGCTACAACATCCGGATTCTGTTCTGCGTAATACTCAGCGTCGAAGATTCCTCCGTCGCTCATCTTCTTCGGCGAAGCCTGAGAGGTAATCTGCGGAACTGCTGCAAGGATAACTGCTGTAAGAACTGCCGCGATAATTCTTGTTAAGAAATTGTTCTTTCTCATAATTGCCGCCTCGAAGTATTTATTGTCGGGATTTCTGATCGGCTCCCGGCCTGCCTCATATCTTTTTCCCCTGCTTACGGCAATAATGTACTATTATGCACAATTTTCGTAAAGCATTCTGTTCATGTTGAACAAGCCATGACCATTTTCGCGTTTTCGTTCCTTAACGTTTTCGTTAATTTTCACAATTTCTAATTCCCTCTGCGGGGCAGGGATTTGATTTCGGAATTTGAGAACAGCGTAAATACGCGGTTTCCGGAAAGCGGCTTGAAAACTCAATTACGAAACAGGCTTTTACGTAAATTGTTCTTTTTTCGGAATAACTAAAACAATTTTTTCGAAAGCGAAAATTCCCGAAAAATTATCGTCCGATTTCCCTCCGAAACCCTCGAAACCGCTTACTTAAAGGATCCGGCGAAGGCCACATTTTTTCGTAAGTTTCTGAAATTTTTTTAAAAAAAGACCATTTCCCCCGGGGAAGAACCGTCCTGCTGCGGTATTACCGCCTTCATTCGTCTTGATCGGGCGGTTTTATGGACAGAAGTCTTACTGTGCGGTCTTTCAATGCAGTCAGTTTAATTCAATGTTAAAATGTTATTGACATATACCATCAATTAGATATATATTACCTAGCAGAAGTTGACGGGAACAAACGCCAGTCCACGAAAGGAAAAGCGTTTATGAGTGACCTCTATTTTGTCGATTGTTGTTCACCGACATTGGCCAGCATCAAGTGCGGAAGTCTTTTCAACTGCTGTTTTGAGGACAGAAATGACTTTATAAACTGGACTCAGAACTACTGCAAACAGTTCTGCCGTTTCGGCCTGAGGCTTCTCGTGCTCAGGGTAAATGATCATAACGCTTTGATTTACCTTTTTCGGATTTCGCAGCTTAGAAAGATGCTCTGTGATCCTTCCAACATTGAGTTTCTGCGGTCTTTCGGTTATCCGGAAAACTGCAGCCAGGTTTATCCCTGTCTGCAGTACCTGAAAAAACGTGTCCAGTCCAGCCATGTATCCGATTTCCCTCACGAAATCGGTCTGTTCCTCGGATATCCGCTCAAAGACGTCAGCGGCTTTATTCAAAATCACGGGCAGAACTGCAAACTGCTCGGAACCTGGAAGGTATATGGAGATGTTGAGATAGCACGCTCCTGCTTCACAAAATATCAGAAATGCCGCAGGGTTTACTCCGATCTGTGGCTGAGCGGCAAAAGAAGTATTCTTGAGCTCACCGTTCCCGGTTGACAGCGCACATCGGAGAATCCGAATATCGGATTCACTCCGCATATCTGCGGAGGGGTTTCATATCCTGAAAGGATGGTAAACAGATGAGTAAAGTAGCAGTCGTTTATTGGTCAGGTACCGGCAACACCAAAGCTATGGCGGATGCCGTCGTCTCCGGCGCTTCCGGAGCCGGCGCGGACACTGCAGAGTTCGGCGCGGACGAGTTTTCATCCGCAGACATCTCTTCTTATGACGCAATTGCATTCGGATGCCCTGCAATGGGTGCTGAAGTTCTGGAGGAATCCGTCTTCCAGCCCATGTGGGATGATGTCCGGAATGCCCTGAAGGGAAAAAAGATCGCCCTGTTCGGTTCCTGGGGCTGGGGCGGAGGCGCCTGGATGGACAGCTGGCAGGCAGATGCCTCTTCCGCGGGAGCAGATGTCATCGGCACAGCAACCGCAAATAACGCTCCGGACGATGCAGCACTTGAAGAGTGCAAGGCACTTGGAAAGCAGTTAGCCTCCTGAAAAAAGGCGGAAAAAAACCGCCTGCATGACTGCAGACAGTTCATTCTTCCTTATGTACAGTCTCCGAAACTGCCCATTTCGGATGCTGATATACAGATTTACGTCTGTAGAGTACCATGAGGCCATGCCTCAAAAATAGTAGTCTCCTCTTTGAAGCGAACCGCCGTACATCCCGACCAGATGTACGGCGGTTTCGTATTCCATCATACGAAGTTCGTCATGCTGTGCATTCCAATGAGAATCGTCGAAGTATTGTGCAGCAGCGCTGTTGCGGAGGGCGTCAGGATTCCCAGCATCGCAAGCAGAATAAGCAGCGAATTGAATCCGAGAATTGCCCTGTAGTTATCCTTTGTTCTCTTCTGAAGTTTTAACGAGAGCTCCCGCAGAGTGACAAGGGAGAGCAGATCTTCCTCCGAGATCGTTACGTCCGCGATCTCTCTTGCTCCGCCACTGCTTTTGTCTCATGCCGCGTTATCCGCGGCTGAACAGACCGTGTTTCACATACGGCTCAGACGACATTCCTTCATAATGATAGCCTGTCGCCTCGATTGCCTTCGAGAGCACGCCTTCATCGGCCGGCTCCTCTGTGAGGAATGTTGCAATGCCCTTTGTGTGAGATGCCGCAACCTTTTTGGCATCCGGATAAGTTTTCCGGATAGTGTCACAGATATGCGCTTCACACATTCCGCATGCCATGCCGCTTATCCTGACTGTATTTTTCGTCATACTGCCTCCATCAGCGAAAGTTTTTCTTTTTCATGCGGTCGATCATTTCGGCCGCCCATTTCCTGATCATCGTAAAAACAATGTCAAGCGCAAATGCAATTCCAAATCCGGGGGGTCCATACAGAAGAGATGTAAGGCATCTGGTAAAAGGAATCTTCATGAGCCATCATCTCCGATCCTTTGAAACCTTCGTAATCAGTCTCTCCGCTTCATTTCATATATTTTCATTGCTTGGAAGGATTCCTCGCTCACAGCACGTGCCATCCTGCACGCATCCTGCCTGGCAGCAGATTCATCAATTCCGGCTCTGCTCAGAATATAACAGAAGAACTCCTCTCTTCCGCTGCTTGAAAGTCCGATCCTGCGGCCCTCATCCGTAAGCCTGATATTCCGGCCGCCATTGGATGTGATGCAGCCCGCATTTCGAAGAACCTGCAGCGCGCTGCAGACGCTTGGCTTCTTCACGTGCAGCTCGTCCGCAATATCGACCAGACGGATTTTTCCGTTTTTCTGTTCGAGCCGGACAATTGCGGTAAGATACGCAAGCATAGCCGGTGACAGCACCGGTTTTTCCGGTTCTGCCGTCCCGCCGGAGACAGAAGCGTCCCCGGCGGCTGCAGCATCGTGTATGTCTGATTTTTCTTCCGCTGCTCTGCCGGCGGCAGGCTTTGCCCCGGCAGATGCGGAACCAGGCAGATCTATATAGTCTTGTGAGCTTCGGCTCTTTTCTTCAGGCATTTGCTTCCACCGCACTGATATTGTTGCCTTTTCTCTTTGCGTACGGGTTTTTGCGGAAAATGAAGTATGCAGCCACCACGGCCAGAACAATAGCAACGAAGGTGCCGAACGTGAATCCGCTTCCGGCGATCGTAGAACCGATCTGGTAGACGCACAGAGACAGGCAATAGCCGATCATCATCTGGAAACCGAATGTGATCCAGCCCCACTTGCGGGTTCCCTGCTCACGGAATGCAGTAGCAATTGCCACCATGCAGGGTGCGTCGAAAATGTTGAAAAGAAGGAAGCTCATGCCGATCAGCTTGCTGCCGCCAAACATGGTGCTGATAGCTGCTGCAACATCGGTCTCGTCTTCACTTGCTGCATGTGCAAGCATTCCAAGGGTTGCTGTAGCCTGTTCCTTTGCGACTTCTGCGGAAATCGAAGCAACCGTTCCCTGCCATGTGCCAAAACCAAGCGGCATGAAAATCCACTTGAGGCCTTCACCGATATACCGCAGGAAGGAACCGTCAATATCGTCAAGAAGGAATCCCGACGGTCCGAAGTGCATAAGGAACCAGATCACGATGCACATCGTGAAGATAATTGTGCCGGCCTTGATCATGAATGCCTTGGTTCTCTCCCAGACATGAATCCATACGCCCTTAAGCGTCGGGATATGATAAGCAGGAAGTTCCATGACGAACGGAGCCGGATCTCCGGAGAAATATTTTGTCTTCTTGAGGGCAATGCCGGAGAAGATTACGATGCCGAGACCCACAAAATACATCGCGGGAGCGACAAACATGCTGCCCGGGAAGCAGACCAGCGTCATCATTGCGACAATTTCCATCTTCGCGCCGCAGGGAAGGAAGGTGGAAAGCATGATCGTCATGCGGCGGTCTTTCTCGTTCTCAATCGTACGGGAAGCCATGATGGCAGGAACACCGCAGCCGGTGCCGATCAGCATAGGAATGAACGACTTTCCGGAAAGACCGAATCTGCGGAAGATACGGTCCATAATGAAAGCGACACGTGCCATGTATCCGGAATCTTCCAGAATAGACAGGCACAGGAACAGAAGAATCATCTGCGGAACAAATCCGAGGACGGTGCCGACACCGCCGATGATGCCGTCAACAAGAATACTGATGACCGCATCGCTGGCGCCGAGTGCTTCGAGTCCCGCCGTTGCTCCGTTAGTAATCCAATCACCGAAGAGAGTATCATTCGTCCAATCCGTAAGCCATCCACCGAGCGTCGTGACAGAGATGAAATAGACGAGCCACATGATTGCGATAAAGATCGGAATTGCCAATATTCGGTTCGTAACAATCTTGTCGATCTTATCCGATACCGTCAGATCGCCTTTTACTGCCTTTTTCTTTACCGTATCCGAAACCAGCTTCTGAATGTAGTTGTAGCGCTGGTTCGTGATGATGCTCTCGGCATCATCATCCATTTCCTTCTCACAGTCACGGATATGCTGCTCGATGTGGGCTTTTGTCCCTTCCGGAAGATCAAGCGGCTGCGTTGCCTTTTCGTCTCTTTCAAACAGCTTTACTGCAAACCAGCGAAGCTGTGAGGGCTCGACAATGTCCTGGATGGATTCCTCAATATGGGCAATCGCATGCTCGACGCTGCCGGTGAAAACATGCGGAAGTTCCGTCTTCTTTCCCTTGCGTGCAGCTTCGATTGCAAGCTCTGCAGCCTGTCTGGTCGCCTCGCCGTGAAGTGCGCTGATTTCAATGGTCTCGCATCCCAGTTCCTCACCGAGTTTTTTCGTATCGATCTTGTCGCCGTTCTTGCGGACGATATCCATCATGTTGAACGCAATGACCATCGGGATGCCGATTTCCACGAGCTGGGTCGTAAGATAAAGGTTGCGCTCGATATTGGTTCCGTCGACGATGTTCAGGATTACATCCGGCTTTTCCTTCACCAGATAGTTTCTGGATACCACTTCCTCCAGCGTATAAGGGCTGAGGGAATAAATGCCCGGAAGGTCCTGAATGATTACATTCTTGTGTCCAATCAGACGTCCTTCCTTCTTCTCAACGGTAACACCCGGCCAGTTTCCGACATACTGTGTACTGCCGGTCAGGTCGTTGAACAAAGTTGTTTTGCCGCAGTTCGGATTGCCTGCAAGAGCAATTTTGATTTCTTCCATGGATTCCTCTTTTCTGTACTGGATAATCTTTGAAACTTAAGTCCCGATTTGCCAGGGACTGCAGATTCCGGATACCTTTTCAGGTACCTGTTGTACTGTTCTCTTATTGAGATCTTTGAAATTCGGATTATTCATTCGGATTTTCGGATCTTAACTTCTCCCGTGCCTTAAAGAATCACTGCATCTCGATGATTTCAGCGTCCTCTTTGCGGACCGAAAGCTCATATCCGCGCACCGTGACTTCCACCGGATCTCCGAGCGGAGCGACTTTGCGGACATAAATTTCCGTTCCCTTTGTAATGCCCATATCCATGATGCGGCGCTTCAAAGCTCCATCACCATGAATACGGAGAACCGTAGATGACTGTCCCACCGGGACATCTCGTAAAGTTTTCATGATACCTCCTCATCTGTTTAATAATTGAACACAGCGGATCTGCATTACATTCATCATGTTATTTTTATGTGATGTAATTAGTGTAGCGCTGTATTTATCATTGTTAGTAATATCTAACTCTCGGGCATAAAAAAGACTAGCTCATCACTACCATGACCTTTTCAGCCATTTTGGATGTGATTGCCAGTCTCGAGTCCTTCAGTCTCACGATTACGTTCCCATTTCCCGGAGCAGATACAATACTCAACTGTGTGCCCTCAACGAATCCGAGGTCCTCCAGGTGTTTCCTGGTATCGGCGGCACCTCTGACGCGGGCTACCATAACCTTGTCTCCTTCTGAAGCCATAGATAAAGGAAGCATAAACTCTCCTTTCCTGAGAAAAAACAGAAGCCCTGAATGCACACCGGCATCGATGCTGCATCGAATAAGCAGGCTGTCCTCAGCCCGCCTGTGTTCAGCAGATTTCTCCCGTTTCGGCAGGTGTATCATCTTCATGTAATATTCTCATAATGCATTTTGTATTAATCTAATTACATTAGCTAACTCTAACCGCAAATTTTAAATCTGTCAAGTATTCCGGCACAGAAAATGCCTTCGTCATCTTCCAGGCCGGCGACAGAAAACTCACAAAAAAAAGAGACACGGACTTGGCATCCGTGCCTCAAAAACACAAATATCAGTGAAGAACCAGTCATCCTGCACCAGTCTGTCATCCTTTCGTAAGGAGAAAATATCCCTTGCGGCAATTTAAATAAAGAGTATAATTACAAAAGCAAGCGCAATTTAGCTTCGGGGATATAGCTCAGCTGGGAGAGCGCTGCGTTCGCAACGCAGAGGTCAGGGGTTCGAATCCCCCTATCTCCATTTTGCTTTAACACAGAAAAATGGTCTCGGGATGCCTTAATACGGCATCTTCGGGACCTTCTTTTTTGTCTTTTTACCTTCATGGGGCAAATTTGGGACAAAATCAAATGTTTCATTTATTAAAAAACATCGGATGAATTGGCATGCCGCGAAAGTACACTAATTCATCCGATGTTCATTTTTCAAGTAGTAGAAATGATCTCAGCCCGATTAACGGCGGCGGAAGAATCCGTGTCCGCCATTCTGGCTGTCCGGTTCATCCAGTGAGTCGTCATCATCAAGATAACCGTCATCCGTACTTCTGCTCTGTCCACGATCTGATCTGTCATAACTGCCGCTTCCGCTGTTGCCGCTGCTCATGAATCCCGGAACATCAATCTTGATGAGATTCTTGGACGGTCGGGGCTGCTGTGCAGGAGCCGTATAAGTATACTGTGGAGTCGACGGACGGGCCTGGGTTCTGGCTGCCGAATTCACTGCACTCGTATTGATGGTGCCGGTAAGGCTCGACGTATCAAATGCCGGTGCTGCCGGAGCCACCCGCTGTCTCGGCTGGGCTGCAGGCTGAGGTTCACTCTTAGCCGTTTCTGTTTCCTCCTGTTGCGGTCCGCTCTGCATGAACGAAGGTCTTGCCAGCGGTCCGCGGCCTGCAGGTGTACCATCCAGGCGAACAGCCTGCGATTCCTCCGGCCGTTTTACCGCGTCCGGTCCTGCCGGCTTCTGAATGCCGATACCGGTTGCAATGACCGTGATACTGCAGCTGTCCTTCTTGGAATCATCGTACATGACACCGAAGATAATATTGACATCCGGACCTGCAAGCTGCTGTACATAGCCTGCCGATTCATATGCATCATCCAGAGTGACATCACCGGTGATATTAATAATCACATCGGTTGCGCCGTCGATCGTTGTCTCAAGCAGCGGGGAATCGACCGCCATCTTGACTGCATCCTGTGCTTTCTTCTCTCCCTTGCCGAAGCCCATGCCGATATGGGCAAGTCCTTTGTCACGCATCGTCGTCTGGACATCTGCAAAGTCAAGGTTAATGATTGCAGGCATATTGATAAGATCGGTGATTCCCTCAACGGCCTGCTGAAGGACCTCATCCGCCTTGCGGAGAGCATCCGGCATCGAAGTCTTGCGGTCGATGATTTCATACAGCTTGTCGTTCGGAATGACAATCAGTGTATCTACGTTCGGACGGAGCTTTTCGATACCGCCTTCTGCCTTCTTCATTCGGGAAGTGCCTTCAAAACGGAACGGCTTCGTCACAACCGCGACCGTAAGAATTCCCTGATCCTTTGCAACCTTTGCGACAATCGGAGCTGCGCCGGTCCCAGTGCCGCCGCCTTCGCCGCAGGTGACAAATACCATGTCTGCGCCCTTGACTGCCTCGGCCAGTTCCTCCTGGCTCTCTTCCGCAGCCTTCTCGCCGACCTCCGGAATCGATCCGCATCCAAGACCATGCGTCGTCTTCTCGCCGATCTGGATTACCTTGGGTGCCTTGCAAAGATCAAGGGCCTGCTTATCTGTATTCACGCCGATGAATTTGACACCGACAATATTCTCTTCCACCATTCGGTTGACAGCATTGTTTCCGCCGCCGCCGACACCAATTACTATAATTTTTGCAGCCGCTTCCGTACTGTCTTCCTTCACTTCAATCACGGTTTGGGCCCTCCTTGAATAAAATCGTCTTTTTTAATCTTACAATTTAAACACTTAATAATCAATCAATCTGTTAAAATTATATCTCAGTTTATCGTGTTTTCAGCGTAAAAACTCCCCTTTCTCCGCAGTCAACTCTGCATTTTTCTCTGTGTTTTTCGTTTTTCAGTCCCGCAGATCACTGCGCCGTATTGTTTCCCGTCTCCGTTCCAGTCTGTGTATCCGCCTGTGTTCCGGTGTTATTTTCTGTCTGCGTATTTGTCCCCGTTCTTGTATCGGTTCCCGTCTGTGTATCTGTCTCCGTTCCGGTATCGGTTCCTGTCTGCGTATCTGTCCCCGTTCCTGTCTGCGTATCTGTTTCTGTTCCGGTATTGGTGCTCGTCTGCGTATCTGTCCCCGTTCCGGTATCGGTTCCCGTCTGCGTATCCGTGCCTGTTCCGCTTTCAGATGCAGAGCTGGTTCCATCCCCGTCAACGACATTTTCCTGACCGGTGAGATTGCCGAGAGAGCCGACGCCGAATTCCTGAAACGTGATATTCGTCTGATCGGGCGTATAGTTCGTCAGATCAATCGTCCCCTTCCGTCCGGTCAGCTTGGAAAGTATATACGAGAGTGCGGAGAGCTTCTCATTCATATAATCATTCTGGCCGAGATCAATCCGCACATCGCCGTAGAAAAGGGTGAGATTATTGTCGGAATCAAAATAGATCCGATCAATATCGAGCTGGTATTTTTCGAGCAGCTGTGTAGTGTCAAGAATACGCTCGAAGATATCCGGGTTTTCCACCGGCAACTTCTCGCCGAGGATGATATGATCAAATTTCAGCCCGGTAACTTCTGGAATACCGCTGACTTTTTCTTCCGAAGCCTCCACCACGGTTCCGTCCCGTGTGAAATACATATTGTCGCCGAGATAATTGACATAACCGGCAAGAGCTTTTTCATAGACCGTAATCCGTATGGAAGTCGGTGTGAGGATATCAACCGTCATCTTCTCGACAAACGGAATTCCCGTCACTTCGCGGTTCCGGTACTTGAACGACAGGTACAGAGAGTTTCTGCCAAGACCAAGCGGCCCCGTGCATACTTCCTTAATGATTTCATCATCCGTGAGCATCGTATTTCCGGTGACTTCAATTTCTGTCACCTTGTGCGACTCATAGAGATAAAGTACGATACAGAAAAGAGCCGCCAAAACAAAAAGTATCACCGCACAGGCAATGAGTCCTTTTCTGTGCTTCTTAACAAATAAACGGCGCTGCCGGTTCTTCTGTTCTCTTATTTTTCTCTTTCTTTCTTCCTCAGCCGCAATCCGCCGCTGTGCGTCGCGCTGTCTCAGTTCTTCTGCGCGGGCCTTCTCACTCCGGATCAGTGCCTCCCCATCATATTCATCAGGGTAGGAAGCAGAATATCCATATGGGTCATCATTTTCTTCCGGCTCTTCCGGATTTTCATCCGGATCCTCCGATCCGTAACCCTGATTCAGACGGACACGGTGACTGTCTTGGTATGCCGGATTGTTCCGCAGGAAAAGCTCGGCCGTCTCCTGATCATCTTCCCGGTATGCGCTCCGGTCTTCATACTCCCTGTCTTCGCTGTCTTCATATCCCCGGCTGCCGGGGTCCCTGTACCTCCTGTCTTCGTCGTCCATGTATCTTAGGTCACCGCGGTCATCTGTAACTTCATCGTACGAGGAGTACTGTTCATCCGTCTCCTGCCTTTTTCCGGGCCTTTCGCCGAATTTAAACATAGGCATCACCTGTTCACCCGTTCGAATTCCGGGCCACGTTGAGAACGATGCCCATCTCAATCAGCGTAAAAAGGATGGCGGATCCGCCGTAACTGATGAATGGAAGCGACACACCGGTATTCGGAATGGTATTCGTCGCCACCGCGATGTTGAGAATCGCCTGCGATGCAATATGGCAGAACACGCCGACGGCAATATAGGAGCCGAAAACATCCCTGGCATTATCCGCAATGTATTTCAGTCTCCAGCAGAGCAGGACAAACATTGCGATAACTGCAATGGCTCCGAAGATTCCGAGTTCCTCGCAGATAACGGAAAAAATCATATCGTTCTGGACCTCAGGAATGTAGCCGAGCTTCTGCATGCTCCGCCCGAGTCCTTTTCCGAAAAGACCGCCGGAGCCGATGGCATAAAGAGCCTGAATCGACTGGAAGGATCCGCTGGATGCATATGCATCCGGGTTCAGCCAGGCGACAACCCGGCGAAGTCGGAAATTGTCCTGAACATCCGCCATCGATACATTATGGGCGATGTAATAAATAAAGAAGGCCACAGCGGCCAGCAGAATGAAAGCAATCAAAATGAATTTTCCATAATCCGGCCGTGCCACAAAGAACATTCCGAAAGCAATCACAAAAACGATAATTGCAGAACTCAGATTCTTCGTGACCAGGTAGATGATCATGGACGCAGCAAAAGGCCAGCACAGCATTTTGAAAGCCGTTTTCAAGTGATATATGGCTGTGCCGAGACGCACGATGAACGTCGCCATCAAAAGAATCGTCGTGATTTTAACGATTTCTGCCGGCTGGATAGAAAATCCTCCGATATAGATCCAGCGTCTTGCACCATTGCGCTCTTCAAAGAACAGGCATCCGAAAACAAGCAGGATCGAAAAAATGAAAGCCGGAATGGAAAAACGCTTGTAGATCCGATAAGGGATGTATGAGACGATGATCATGGCAACGAAGCCGGCGATCATCCACGTGAGCTGTTTCTTCAGATAAAAAGCCGGATCATATTTACAGGCCTTGCTCATGGAGGCCTCATAATAGCTTGCCGAATAGAGAATAATAAGGCCAAACGCCATCATGAAGATGATGATCATGACCAGCGTGTAGTCAATATGACCGCGGCGGCGGACAGGTTTTGACGACGGGACAGCCGTGCGATTCTTCGCAAGGGTCGTATTCCTCTGCCGGCTGTCTCTTTCATAGCCGCGCGGATCTCTGTAAACTTGTGATCTGCCCTGCGAACTGCTCAATGAATCGACCTCTTATACGTATTACATTCTTGTGCATGCTTGCGAAACCGCAATCATACCCAGTATCCCAAAAGTCCCACTCCGCAGAGCAGAATGGTGATCAGCGTGAAAACGGTTGTCACCTTTTCCTCGGACCATCCGCCAAGTTCGAAGTGGTGGTGAAGCGGTGACATGCGGAAAAGCCGTTTTCCGTGCGTCGCTTTGAAATAGCAGACCTGAAGAATGACGGAGACGACCTCAAGAACATAAATCAGTCCGACAATCGGAATAAAAAGCGGCATTTCGAGCATGTAAGCCATTCCGACGACAAAACCGCCCAGGGCGAGTGAACCCGTATCACCCATGAAGACCTTTGCCGGATGGCAGTTATAGACGAGAAAACCGAGCAGCGCGCCGAGCATGGCACCGCCTGCAGGTGCTGTCCCCGAACCCGCGAGGACGGCCGCCGCGGTGAAGAAAAGAGCAACCGCCGCCGTAACGCTTGAGGAAAGTCCGTCTACACCGTCCGTCAGGTTGGTTCCATTGACCGTCGCGACCGCGACGAAAAGGAACATCAGAATATTCCCGACTAACCCGAAATCAAGAAAATGTCCCTGGGCAAACGGTATCTTCATGCTGAGCGGAATGTTGTGTACATGCATGATGTAGAAGGCAAATACCAGCGCGATCACAATCTGCAGAGCAAACTTCTGCCACGCCCGGAGACCCATCGAACGCTTTTTCTTTACCTTGATGAAATCATCAGCAAATCCGACGGCGCCAAAACCCACCGTAAGAATCAGGACCGGGATGACTTCCGTATATCCGAGAAGTGCCGATATGATTCCTGCTGTTACTACACCCGCAAGAATCATGATGCCGCCCATGTTGGGGGTTCCTGTCTTGGAAAGATGGCTCTTCGGTCCGTCGTCCCTCTCCGTCTGCTGCGCCTTCAGTTTCCGAAGCATCGGAATGACGACAGGGCCAAGTGCAAGGGTCACCGCAAATGCGATGAGCATAGGAATGACCGCCACTGCAAAGGACAATCCGTCCATTGTATTCATAATTTCCTTTCCGCCGCCGGAGCAGCATCAAAGTTACTGTATATTTGTATTGCCGCCGCGCATGCTGCCCCAAGTCCCGTTTTATTGTGCATTCGCGGTGTCTTCCGCCGTTCCGATCCCGGTGGCCGCTTCTCCATTATCTGCTGCCGCATCTCCGGTTCCGGCCGTGCTGTCGCCGGTTTCCTCGAGAAGTGAACCCACGCCGACTCCGGAATCGCCGTCCTCCGGCACGTCTGCTCCATTGTCATTCGTTGTCGGAAGCGCTCCTTCGGCCGTATCGCCGGCAGTACCTGTGCCGTTGTCTCCGGACGTGTCTGTGCCGCCCGTTCCGGTGTCTCCGGCCGTATCCGTGCCGTCGGTTCCGGTGGTGTTCGTTCCGGCAGTGCCGGTACCATCTGTGCCGGCTGCTGCCGTCCCATCTGCCGTGGTCTGATCGGTACCGTCCGTGTTCCCGGAGTCCTCTCCCTGACTGTCGAGTGAAGCGATATCATCGGCGCTCATTGCCAGTGTGCCGGATTCATTGAGCTGTTCGAGCTCTGCCTTCTCTTCATCCGTAAGGGTTTCGGTCATCGGGATATTGAGATACGGAAGAATCTCCGTAAGGCATGCCCGGACGATGCGCGTAGCAAATTTTGCATCCGCCTGGTCCTCCGCATTCGGGCGGTCAACGACGACATAGATGACAACCTGCGGATCGTCTGCAGGCGCGTAGCCCATGAAGGAGACGACGTACTGCCCTTCATTTCTCGGAATTGTTTCGGCTGTACCGGTTTTGCCGCCGATCATATATCCGGCAGGACGCGCCGTGTGGCCGGTTCCGTTTTCGCCCGAGACAACGAGATTGCAGTACTCACGGATGAGAGAACCGGTCTCCTCCGAGACGGTCTTCTTGATGATATGCGGCTGAATCGTATCGACGGTTGCACCGGATGAGCTCGTGATCTTGCTCACAAGATGCGGCTGATAATAATCGCCGCCGTTAATCAGCGAGCAGAAAGCTGCTGCGACCTGAATCATGGTCACATCAAAGTTCTGTCCGAACGAGTTCGTCGCAAGGTCCGTGATTCCCATGTTCTCCGGACTGTATATCAGGCTGTCGGTTTTCGCCTCGTTTGCCAGGTCAATATTTGTCTTGAGGCCAAACCCGAAAATATTCTGGAAATGGCAGAAGGTCTCCTTGCCCATCGCGAGAGCCTCCTTCATCAGAGCAACGTTGCAGGAGCGTTCGATCGCCTCCCCGATTGTCAGAACGCCGTCACCGTTTGTATTGTGACATTTGATCGGCTCAGTACCTTCCGCAACGGTCAGAGATCCCTCACAAAGGTATGTCTGATCCGGCCCGAATGCACCACTCTCGAGGCCGGCCCCTGTCGTAAAAGGCTTTGCAACCGAACCCGGTTCGTAGTAATCCGAAATGCAGAAGTTCTTCCAGAGAGCATTGAGATACTTCGTCTTTTCCTCGTCCGTCAGCGCATCCACATCCTCCTGGGTGAGATAGTCGTTCTGCATCGGGGAGTCGTTGTTCTCGAAATCGAGTTTTGTCATTCCGACGAGAGGGTCCGTATTGTACGGATCATTCAGGTTGAACCCGGGATAACTCGCCATCGCGAGCACATCTCCGTTGTTCGGATCCATGACAATGACACCGACATTGCGGGCGCCGTTTCCTGTACGCACATTATCCTTGTACGTATCGTTGAACTGCTGGAGATATTTCTCACAGATGCTCTGAATGTTCGCATCCAGGGTCAGAACGAGATTGTTGCCGTCCGTCGCCGGGATTGTCGTTCTTTCAACATCCGCATCCTGATTTACGTAGCCGTAGGAGCGCCCCGGCGTACCGTTCAGAGTATCGTTGTAATATTCCTCAAGTCCGTAGGACCCGTTTCCGGAGCCATCCACAAAGCCGATGACATCGCTGGCAAGAGAATCATTCGGGTAGCTGCGGACATACTTTCCCTCAAACCAGATGCCCTGTATATTGTCCACGCCGCCTTCCTGGCTCTGGTCGATCTCGTCGAACTGCTGCTTGGCCGAGGCTGCCACATTTTTGTCGATGATATAGTACTGCGAATCCGGATTCTCCTCAATGTACTTGCGGAGTTCCTCCTCGTCATTGCCAAAACACGTGGCGACAGCCGAGAGCGTCGGCTCCAGGTAGTCCTCATCCTCCAGAATCTGCTTTGCATCCAGAATGACGTTGTAGACAAGGCTGCTCGATGCAAGAACTGTTCCCTTCGCATCCGTGATGGTTCCGCGCTTGAACGGAAGTGTCGTGCTCGAATAGGACTGCTGCATCAGGACCTGCCGCGAATATTCATCGCCGCTGCTGCGGTTGATCCGGATGATATTTCCGACAAGAAGAACAAAAGCAGTTAATGTGATCAGAAAAAGAAACATCAGTTTCCCGCGCATGCGGCGGTTGAACTGATGGAATCGATGTGCATGAGCAGGGGTTCTCCCGGCATCCCTTCCTCCTCCGCGGCTGCCGTTTTTCCTGCCAAGGTTATTATTTTTATATTTCGAATCTGACGCCAAAACTTTAACCCGTTATATCTTTCTAATAAGAAAACCGGAACGGTTTTTCCGGTCCGGCTCATATTACCATTATTGAATGCCCTGTGCAATCACCGCTCACTTGTCAGCCTCAATGACCTGATGCACATAATCATCGGACTGGCTGTTATACGTCACGATCTGACTGCTGTCGGCATATTTCATGCCAAGCTCTCCGATGGCAATTTCCTTAATCTCGGCAAGGCTGATGCTCGAATTGATTTCTTCGAGACGCTGATCGTTCTTCGTCTTCAGGTCTTCAATCTGCGTCGTCAGATCACTGATGTGATTCTGCGAGACAGTGACCTGGCTCATAAGGCGTACATAGCCGATGATGGAGACCGTAAGAAACACCAGCATGACAGCAACGGCTGCAACCGATGCCCTGGATGCAGCTGCTTCGCGGCGGCGCTCCTCTTCCTCAAGACGCATCTCTTCCTCGCGCCTTGCCCGCTGCTCACGGCGAAGTTCCATTTCGCGGCGTTTTCTCTCTTCAGCCGCTCTCTCCCTGCGTCTGCGCTCTTCCAGTTCCCGCTCTTCGTCATCATCTGTGTCCGGCACTACATCACCGTAGACATAGGTGCTGCGGCGGACCCGGGCGCTGTAGCTTCTCTCTGAAGCAGAACGGGCGGAACGGTTTCTGCCCGCCGCAGAACTTCTCATTTCTCTGTATTCATTTGCCGTCCCGCGATATCTCATTCTCTTGCTCCGCTATTTTTTCGAATACACGCAGCTTCGCGCTGGAAGCCCGCTTGTTGTGTCTGATTTCCTCTGCGCTGGGAACAATTGCCTTCTTCGTGATGACCGTTCCCTTTGATTTCCGGCCGCACACGCAGACCGGGAATTCCGGAGGACATATGCAGGGGTTCTCATTTTTACGGAATGCGTTCTTTACGATCCTGTCCTCGAGTGACTGGAAAGTGATGATGCAGAATCTGCCGCCCGGTGCCAGGAGATCAATCATGCCGTCGATGGAATCCGACAAAACCTCGAGTTCTCTGTTCACGGCGATACGGATCGCCTGAAAACTTCTCTTGCAGGGATTTCCGCCGCGCTCCTGCATTTTCATCGGTATAGAGCTCCGGATGATCGTCACAAGCTGACCCGTCCGTTCGATTGGTTTCTTCTCCCGCTCCCGGACGATGTTCCGTGCGATGTTCGATGCATACCGCTCCTCTCCGTATTCCCGGAGAATCCGAACGAGCTCCTCCTCTGACCACTCATTGACGACTTCCTTTGCGCTCAGCGGATTTGTCTGATCCATCCGCATATCAAGCGGTGCATCCTGATTGTAGGAGAAGCCGCGCTCTGCGTTGTCCAGCTGATAAGAGGAAACACCGAGGTCGAGAAGAATTCCGTTTACCTTGTCGAACCCAAGACCTTTTACGATGGAAACCATGTTCTCGTAATTGTCATGTACGAAAATGCAGCGGTCCTTATAAACAGAAAGATGTCTGCCTGCCGCCTCGACCGCATCCTCGTCCTGATCGATTCCGATGAGCTTTCCCCCATCTGACAGGCGCGCGGCAATCTGAAACGAGTGTCCGCCTCCGCCCAGCGTTCCGTCGGCGTAAATGCCGCCCGGACGAATCTTCAGTTGTTCAATCACCTCATTGATGAGGACCGATTCATGTTTATATTCCAACGGAGGTTACCTCTCGTCTGCACTGTCGTCATCGCCGCTGTCGTAGAGCTCTGCTGCGATCTTCGCCATCGCATCGCTCCCGGTCACTTCATCCCATTTGCTGCGGCTCCAGATTTCAAGCTTATTTCCGACACCCGTGATGACAATATCCTTGTCGATGCCGACTGCGTCCCGCAGATATCCCGGTATCAGAACTCTTCCCTGACGGTCCATTTCCACCTGTGATGCAGTGGAAAGGAAGTATCTGCGCTTGTCACGGTTTACCTTCCTCGTCTCGGGAAGCTCCATCACCGACTCTGCGAATTTCTCCCATTCTTCATTGTTGTAAGCATAGAGGCATTCATCATAGCCCTTCGCCACAACGAATTCTCTGCCGAGTTCTTCCCGGAAACGGGAAGGAATGATGAGCCGCCCCTTCTCATCCAGGGAGTGGCTGTACTGTCCCATGAACATTTCTATTCAGCTCTCCCTGCCAATTCCTGCCTGCAGTCTGCAGGCCTTCTGCCTGCATCCCACTGGTCTTTTCAGCTGTCTGCCGGTCTTCTTCCGGCATCCCTTAAGCTTTCCGCACCGATCCCATTCATTGGAGTGCAGTCACTTTCGGGTACACTTTCTCCTTCATTTAATCCACTTCGTGCCATTATCATACCACATTACACCCTTTTACTCCATAAAATATTCAAAATCAGCTTTTCACACACAGCTGCAGCCATCTTCCTAAGGCAGCCCGGACGGCAGTCGATGACCGGATGAGCGCGGGGAACCTGCCGGCCGGACAAAAAAGGCATAAAAAAAGCATCTCCCTCTCGGGAGATGCCCTCCGGTGGAGCGGCTTCCCACTCCAAACGAAATCATATTGAAAAACGTTTTATTCTGATCGGTTTTCCGGCTCTTTATCCGCCGCCGGCTCCTCAATCAGATCTGTCTTTGCTGCAATATCCGTTTTCGGTTCCGCACCCAAATCCGTCTGCGGAGTTGCTTCAGCATTTTCCTCCTGTGCTGCTTTCACAGACTCCTTTGCTGCCGACGCCGCATATGCCTCTGCTGCCGCCCTGAAGTCGGTCACCGATATCTTTCCCGCCTTTGCGAGACGGTCACAGACGATCATCACAATGATGGCGATGACTGCCACAATGAAACCGACTACGAGATTTACCGGAATCGTTGTGTGCGGAATATACAGCTGGTCTGTCCGGATATACTCAATGCAGCCGCGCACGATGCCGTATCCGGCAAAATACGTGAGCGTGATACGCCCGTCGTACCGCTTCTTTCTTGCCTGGATGAGCATGAGAATGAGCACGCCGATGTTCAGAACACTCTCATAGAGGAAAGTCGGATGAACCTGAATATAGTTCACCGAGGAAGACATATGTGCCGCGATGGTCTCATCGATATCGCGTTCACGCACCATCTCGACCGGAAGGCGCATCGCAAAGAGTGAATCCGTGTACTGTCCGAACACCTCGCGATTGAAGAAGTTTGCCCAGCGCCCGATGATCTGTCCGATAATCATTCCGTAGGCTGCCGTGTCCATCATCCGCAGGAGCTTCTTCTTTTTGATGCGGCAATAAACAATCAGCGTGATGATGCCGCCGATGATGGAACCGTAAACCGCAAGCCCGCCCTGCCGCAGGTTAAAAATCTGCAAAGGATGCTCGGCATATCCGCCCTGCTCCCAGAAGAAAATGACATAGTAAAGGCGCGCGCCGATCAGTGCGAAGATGATGAGCCAGATGGAAACGTCCCAGTACAGATTCGGATCCTGCCCCGTGCGCTTCGCCATATGTGCCGCCATCAGAATGCCGCACAGCATCGAAATGGCCATCACGATGCCATACATTGCGATCGTGAAATTACCGATTGTAATTGTTTTGGGGACATTGTGGAGATAAATTCCAAGGTGAGGGAAGGCAATGTCCATTTTTCCCATGATATCCGGCATAAAGAAGAACCTCTGTCACAAAAGTGGAGTGCTTTCCCAGAAGTTTTCCTTCTGCGGAAACCGCCCGTCAAAACGCATTCACCCGGAATCGCTGTTTTCAATTTCCGGTCAGTATTTTATCTGCTTGTACTTTGTCTGCTTCTGCTTATCTGCTCACTCTTTACCTGCTTAAACATTGAACCGGAACAGGCACACATCGCCGTCCTGAACGACATAATCCTTGCCCTCGACCCGCACCAGGCCCTTCTCACGCGCTGCCGCGAGCGAGCCCTCGTCGAGAAGCTGCTGATAATTGATGACCTCGGCCTTAATAAAGCCACGTTCCATATCCGTATGAACCTTGCCTGCTGCCTGCGGAGCTTTTGTGCCCTTCCTGATGGTCCATGCTCTGCACTCATCCTCACCGGCCGTAAGAAAGCTCATGAGGCCGAGCGTTGAATAGCTTGCCTTGATCAGCTTGTCAAGACCGGACTCCTTGATTCCGAGGGTTTCGAGATATTCCTGTTTGTCCGCATCATCGAGCTCCGAAATCTCTTCCTCGATCTTCGCGCAGATGACAAAGCACTGACTTCCGTTTTCTTCGCAGTACTCGCGGACCTTCTTTACATACTCATTATTTGCGCCATCGTCCGCGACATCGTCTTCTCCGACGTTTGCCGCGTAAATCACCGGTTTTGACGTAAGAAGTGCGTATCCGGAGAGCCAGCGCTGTTCGTCCTCATCGTCCTTCGCCGGTTCTACGGTCGATGCCGGCTTTCCGCTCTCGAGTGCTTCCTTGATGCGCTTCAGGAGATCGAGCTCCTTTGCCGCCGTTTTGTCCATGCGCGCGGTCTTTGCGACCTTTGAGATGCGGCGCTCGATAACTTCAATATCCGCGAAGATCAGCTCCAGATTGATGGTCTCAATATCGCGGATCGGATCGACGGACCCGTCCACATGTACGACATTGTCATCGTCAAAACACCGGACGACATGTACGATTGCGTCGCATTCGCGGATGTTTGCAAGGAACTGGTTTCCAAGTCCCTCGCCTTTGGATGCGCCCTTGACAAGACCTGCGATGTCGACGAATTCAATGACCGCAGGGGTAACTTTCTTTGTGTGATAAAGCTCTCCGAGCTTTTTGATCCGGTCATCCGGGACAGCGACAACGCCCACATTCGGCTCAATTGTGCAGAAAGGATAATTGGCTGCTTCCGCACCCGCCTTCGTAATCGAATTAAACAGCGTGCTCTTACCTACATTCGGAAGACCGACGATACCTAATTTCATCTTTCTATGTACCTCTCCATTTATTGAAATAATGTATCGATTCAGCGTCCCCATGCTCGAGATGTTGTGCACCTCTCACCGTGGGCGTTCAGAGACATAAAGCAAGGCGCCCCGTCCCTGCACCGCATGAAATCGCTCCATTATTTATACCACCTTTAACCCCGGGTCTGCGAATAAATCTCAGCAATGTAACAAAATCCTGCTTCCTTTCAATATACAATTGAAGTCCGAAGTTATGCCAGGAGGGCATCCTTCTAAACTTGTCTCTCATCATCTGCTCCCGTAAAACATTTAAAGATGAAGAAGAATAGCTTCACATCAAGCAGCAGACTGAAGTTCTGAATATATTCGATGTCCAGATTGAGCCGCTCCTCTGCGGAGCTGTTATACTTTCCGTAAACCTGCGTGTACCCGATGAGTCCCGCCTTGACCCGGGTGCGGCAGCTGTACAGCGGATTAGCCGAGCACCGCTCCTTGTATGTCTTTATCCTGTCCGGCCTTGGCCCGATAAAGCTCATATCTCCCTTAAGAATATTGAAAAGCTGCGGCAGTTCATCGAGATGACTCCGGCGCAGTCCCTGTCCGCCTCGGATATACCGGAGAGTTCCGTCCGGGCAAACCTCTTTCACTGTTCGGAATTTCAGCATTCTGAAGCACTTTCCGTTTTTGGTCACGCGCTCGCTTCCGTGAAAAATTGTTCCACCGCTGCACTTTACAAATATCGCAATAACCAGCAGCAGCGGAGACAGCACACCAATCAGCAGGATCGAGAGGATGATGTCGAGCAGCCGCTTTGCCATCCGCTGCTCGATTTCCATGGGATGATTCCGCAGCAGATAAATCGACGTGGAAAACTGATGAATAATCCCGCTTCCCCGGACAAGAACATCTTCTGTTTCCGGCATGAGATAGACGTTGATGCCGTGCGCATAGCAGTACTTCACAAGCCGGCTCTTCTCCTCTTCGGACACGCTCCAGAGAATGACGTTGCCAAACTCACCCGCCATTTTCTCAATATCGTGCACCGCAACTGCCTGCGTATTCACCACACGGCTGATATAGTACATATCCGACCGGGTGGTGAATCGTGAGAGAATCGAGTCCACGTCCTCTGTCCCGCTGATCAGCAGCATCTCCCGCGCGCTGAAAAGTCCCCGGTAAATGGAATACGTAAGATAACTGATGATAAACGAGCCCAGCGCCTGCCACAACGTGATATACACCATCGGCATCACCGGCATGAGCCAGTTTTTCATAAGGCTGAGCTGAAAATAGGTGATTACATTCACCAGGGTCAGGGCAAGAAGCTGATTCAGGAATCTGCTGCCAGGTTTTTGCTCCCCGGCCTTGTCGCCCTGCATGGCTTTCATCATAATAAACATCAGGACCAGATAGATCGCCAAAACCAGAACATGCCCGCGATGGTAGAGTTTGAGGCCCACGCCGAAGTTATATCCGTCCCGGCTGATTCTCGGTCTCTCAAGAGCCGGATAATATACGCGGAACCAGTAGATCCCGTAGATCACCGCCGCCATAATCACTTCCGCAAATTCAGAGAGGAGAACCACTACACGATTCCAGCCATCGATATGATTTGAGATCTTGCGAAACCAGATTCTCCGCACGGTTGCGTGAAACGCCCACCCGATGAGATGAAAAAGCGCCGAAACGACACTGCATCCGGCAACTTCTCTGAGCAGGTTCCAGAAACGCTTTACCGCAGCCCCCTTATTCGATGAAAGAGAGCTTGCCGGGCGCCTGTAGATCGTAAGTGCCCGGTCCATTCCGTAAGCAGTGTAACCTTCTTTCAATATGCTCCACCACAGCGCCGTATCCTCTGACGCCATGTCCGGCATATGAATCAGTTCCTTCGGAATAATTGCCGTGTCAAACAGAACCGTGGAAGTAAAAATCACTGTCCGGCTCAGCGCATGACGGAAATCAAGCCGGTTCGGAACATGCACAACACGGCCGGTCGGCACACCCTCCGCGTCTCCAAACTCGTAGGACGTAAACGAAAATCCGACGTTCTTCTGCCGCATGAAGAGAAGCTGCTCCTCAAGCTTGGTTGAGAGCCATAGATCATCCGCATCCAGAAACGCGATATACCTTCCCCTTGCTTCTCTTACTCCATGATTGCGGCTTTCTGCCGCTCCCATATTCCGCTCATTCTGAATAATCCGAATCTGATCTTTGCAGGCAGAAGACTCCCTCACGCGCTGCATCACCGAAAGGCTTTCATCTCCTCCGCAGTCGTCAACCAGTATCAGCTCCCAATTATGGAACGTCTGTTTCTCAACGCAGCGGATCGTTTCCTCAATATAATCCTCCGCGCCGTAAACCGGGACGATGATCGACACAAGGCTGTCGCTTCCCTGTATGTTTTGATTTTTCCGCTCTTCACACTCACGATTCATTCGTTTTCCCCGCATCCGCGGCCCCGAGGTGTTTCATCGGTTGCTTCTTTATCACGATCAGCCATCATCTGTCGACAGACTGCGCCTGCCACTGCTTCACATATTTTGCCATCGTTCTCATATAAATGTAAAGCCAATGATAAGAAGTGGGGCTGATAAGCAAAGCAACGCTTGAAAAAAATAAAGCAAACAATACAGAGCATCATTCCACAAATCATTTCACGAATCTTTTCGTGAATCTTTTACGGGCGAATCATTCCAAGCAGACTGAATGATAATTTCTTCACATTTCTGGACACTGCCGTGGTAAGATGAATTCGTGAAAGTTGTGGATTCTCACAGCAATTAGCAGCTTTGATTCCAACAAACACTAATCATAGAGGAGTAACAGCACAATGGCAGAAAAGAGAACACGCAGAACCAGATCGGAAATAATCACAGACAAAATCGCGAAACTGACCGCGGACAAAGAGAAATATGAAAACAAAGCCAAAGAAATCTCGTCTCAGATTGAACAGCTCCGGGAAGAGCTGAACGCCCAGAGAGTCGATGAAGTAATGGCGGTCATTTCCGAGCAAAAGCTTTCCATCGATCAGGCGATTGTAAAACTCCGTTCCTGACTCAGCCTGGGATATGCAGTTCTGTGTCCAGCGTCCAGAACCGCGGTTCCGTGATCCGGTAATATGTTCTTCCGGAACGAAACGGCATATAGCCTTCCGTTATTATCACATCTTAAAAACTCTTATATTTCCGCAGTCGAGCAGAGCTTGTCAGCGATCGTCACAATCCAGGCTTCTCTGGATGAAGGGACTTGAAATAACGTAAGTGGCCACATGTGCGTTCGGATAATGCTCTGCTCCTTCTGATCAAGTCCGAAATCGCGCGCGGCGTTCTCAGCGGCAATCTCCGGATGATGGTAGCCATGCAGCTTGTCTCCGTGCGTATGCCAGTCATACAGGAAATAATCATGCAGAAATGCGGCGCGTACGAGTCTTCGCTCATCGCATCCCGCATGAAGCGCACGGTTCAGTGCGAATGCGGTTTTCGCTACGCGCAGACTGTGGCTGTAAGTGGTCACATTTCCGTGCTGAATATATTTTTTCATCCGCAGTGCCCTCGGATCCAGCGCGATCGGCCGGATCAGTTTTTCGAACTGCGTCTCTTCTGTATCTGTGAGTGTCATCTTAACGCCTCCAGGAGCGCTCCGCTCCGCAAATCACTTTCTGCGCTCTGGTCTGTCCACGGCTGTCCCGAGTTTATCCTGCAGGGCAGTGAGCGCTTCCTTGAGCTTTTCTGCGCCGGCCTTGCCGTCAGCATTGCGAAATTCCTGAATACTGTTCAGATGGTACTTCTGGCGGGGAGACATGCCTGCCGCATACCTGCGCATCCGCTCACTCACTTCGCCGGCTTTACCAGTGGCGTACTCTTTCATTTCTCCGGCTTTGCCGGCAGCGTAGTCTTTCAGATCCGAAGCTGTTACATACGCGCCGATCACAGCGGTTTCGGCGGCGGAAGAAACAGCCGCCTTCGCGGCCTGCAAGGTCGCGGCGGGTCCCTGCTGCGCGATTTCGACACCGGCTTGCATCCGTGCGTTGAATTCACGCGAATAGTTTTCCATCTTTGAAATCAGTTCCGTCAGACTTGCAATCGTCAGCGCGAGGTCCATCGCGAAAAGAAACATAAAAAAGAGCGCAAGACCTTCGTTCAGAAGCGGTCTGTTTTCCTGATGGAGCGAGCGGATAAAGGGAAACAGGCAGCGGACGATCGCGATGCCCGCAAGTCCGAACCCGCAGGTCGCCGGCAGGCAGATCCTGCCGTTTATGTTCAGCGGAACTTTGCTGTAATCCCACCAGACTGCGTGAAAAATTTTCTCGAGCACATACGAAGTTGTATATTCGATGACCGCGCTGCCGGCCGCGCAGATCAGAAAGATCTTCCATATTGCAAGGCTGCCGGTATTCAGAACCGGCACAAAATTGAACACGATCATCGCTGCTACAACCGCCGTTCCGTAGATCGGGCAGACGGGGCCGTAGAGGAAACCTCTGTTTTGCCAGTGTTTCGTTTTAAACGTGCAGTAAACTGTCTCCCAGACCCATCCCAGAAAGCTGAAAATAATGAAGTTGACAAAGTAAGCGGCAATGATCATGTCGTTTCTCCTTTGCGGGCCCTTGTTAGAGACGGGTCAGCGATGTCTGAATTTATCCGATTGTGCGCGGCATCCACGTCAGTATTTTTTCTGACCCTGCAGTTCTTTATAGAATGCGCGGTAGTTTTCGTAGCGGACTCTGGAAATGGCGCCCTCGTCAACTGCCCTCTTCACAGCGCAGCCCGGTTCTTCCATATGGTTGCAGCCATCGAAACGGCACAGACCCAGGTATTCGTCAAATTCCGGATAATACTGCTTTAGGTCCTCCGCTTCCATGCCAAAGAGGTTGAGTGATGTAAAACCGGGCGTGTCCATGACGAAGGTCATGGAAGAGCCGTCCTGGCCCGCCTCTCCCGGAGTAGGCACGCGGAAGAGCTCTACATGGCGGGTCGTATTCTTCCCGCGGGCGATCCGCCTGGAAAGTTCACCGGTCTCCATATTTGCATCCGGACAGAGCCGGTTGATGAGGGTCGACTTGCCGACGCCGGAAGGGCCTGCGAACACGGTCGTCTTCCCGCGGAGAGCCTTATAAATATCCCCGAGACCGCAGACCGAAGCGGAGTTTTCTGAGCTTTCCGTTTTCACTTTCCCGTCACTCTCATTGCCATCATTGTCACCCTCATTGCCAACCTTGCCCATATCGCTTTTAGGGCTTTTTGGGCTTTTTGGGCTTTTTGGGCTTTTTGGGCTTTTTGGGCTTATATTGCTCTTATTGCTCTCATCACTCTCATCTCCTGCATTTTCAGGCACGACAAAAGGCGGGGCAGAATGGTCCCCGCCCTTTGAATCTACAGACCCTCTTCCATTCGAAGCGGCCGTTTCCCCGATGTCATTTTTCATAAACAGAATCGGACAGCCGGTCTTTTCATAAATCGAGAGGATTTTTCTTCTGTCTTCTTCCGTGGAGAGATCGGCTTTTGAAAAAACAAGAATTGCCGGGAGATTTCTCTGCATCGTCTCCAGAAGGAAACGGTCGATCATCTGGAAACTCGGCTCCGGATCCCGGATGGAGAAGATCATCATCGCCTGGTCGACATTTGCCACGTTCGGCCGGATAAGCTCATTCCGGCGCGGACCGATCTTCCGCACACTGCCTTCCTTCGGACAGGAAACTTCATCGACGATGTCGATGTCGACATTGTCCCCCACCAGCGGTTTAATGCCCTGTGCACGGAATACGCCAGCCGCTCTGCAGCGGTAGCGCTCTGTTTCTGTCTGAACTTCGTAAAAGCCCGAAAGGCTTTTCAAAATTTTTCCGTACGGCATAGCCCTTTCTGTCCTGAAAAAGCGTCCGGTTTAGAAATTCTTTCTGTTCCGGGAATCGTCTGGTTCTAAATCACTTTCTGTTCCAAGAAATCGTCTGGTCAAAATCAATCAGGAGGAGCCGAAATGTTCCGCTCATCCTGCACATCAGTCCTCCGGCGTGAACGTGATTGTACGCGATACGCTCTTGAGTTCCTGTGATGCCGGAACTGTTACTGTATTTCCCTGATCATCCGTCGTTGTTGTCTCCGGTGTCGTATCATACCACGCGAGCTGTACAGTCGCCGAACTTGCCGCGAGGTGTGTATAGGCCACAGGGTGCGGGAAATCATAGACGGTGGAATTGGAAATCATCGTCCCGTCGTTGCCGGTGATGGTGACCTGAACCGGTGTTCCGGCGACATAATTCGGATCTTCCTCCGCCGTCGGTGCCTCGATTTCTCCTGAATAATAGTACGTTGCAGAGACGCCCTTGCTCACTTCCAGGTCAATCTTCGTGCCGCTGTCGACCATTGTTTCCGGATCGACGCTCTGTTTGCACACCTTTCCCGTGAGATTGGCATCATCATTGTAAACTTCTGTTACATTGCCGAGCGAAAGGCCCGAATCCTCGATAAGACTCTTCGCTTCCTCCAACGTAATTCCGGTAAGCGTCGGGACCGACACCTGTCCGGTCGTGTCCTTGCCTGTGCTCACGTAGATGGTAATCGTCGAACCGGACGGAGCGTTTTCTCCTCCTGCCGGAGACTGCGAGACAACATATCCGCTCTCGACGGATTCGGAAGACTGCTCCTCTGCGATTACCTTGAATCCCTTCTGCTCGAGAACCGAACGAGCCTCAGCCTTGGATTTTCCTGTCTCATCCGGGACCTCGATCCCGCTGCTGCTCGCACTGACGGTAAGCTGAACCGTGGTTCCCTTCTCAACCTCCCGGCCTTCATCGATATCCTGGGTAAGAACCGTGCCGCTTTTCTCGGAGGACTCCTCATACGTAACCTGCGGGTCGAGTCCCAGATCGGTGAGCTCCTTTTTCGCTTTGTCCTCGTCTTCGCCAACGACGTTGATCATCACAACCGTGCCGGTGGAAGACTCTGCACTGGTACTGGAACCTCCCCATACACCGAGCGCCCTCCCCGCAAGGAAGATCACGGCAGCTCCGATGACGACCGCAGCGAGCACGGCAATCAGCGTCGCCGTGTGCTCTCCGCGCGTTTGGCGCTCCTCCTCGTCATCAAAATCATCCTGATAGTCTGTGCTGTAGCGATGTCTTACGTCCCGTTCGAGCCGCATATGAGAATCATCGCCGCGCCTTGACTGGTCGCTGCGGCGGTCTTTCTCCCGGCTTCTCTCAGCCGGGCGCAGCCGCAGATTCTCCTCTGCATCTTCTTCGTAACCATCGTCATACTCTCCCCGGATGCCGCGGGAATCTTCGCCGTAATCACGGCCCATTCCATCCCGCTCGAGAGGCGACGCGAGGCGCGTTGCGCCCTCTGTGTCCGGATTGACGCGCTGCACGAAGTCATCGTCCGGGTGTAGAAGGGATTCCTTCAGATCGTCAATCAGCTCCGTCATGTTCTGATATCTGCGGTCCGGACTCTTCTCGCAGCACTTCAGTACGATCTGCTCGACGCTCCTCGGAACGTCCGGAACAAATTCACGCGGAGACGGCATCGGCTGCTGGATCTGCTTGATTGCGATCGCAACCGTCGTCTCCCCGTTGAACGGGACCCGCCCTGTCAGCATTTCAAACAAAGTGATCCCGAGAGAATAAATATCGCTCTTTTCATCGCTGTATCCGCCGCGGGCCTGCTCTGGGCTCGTATAGTGGACACTTCCCATGACATTCGAAGTGATTGTATTGCTGGTTGCAGCCTTGGCGATACCGAAATCGGTCACCTTGACCTTGCCGTCCTTCGAAATCATGATGTTCTGCGGCTTGATGTCCCGGTGAATGACGTGCGCCTTGTGAGCGGCTTCCAGTCCCATCGAGACCTGTATAGCAATGCTGACCGCCTCCCGCACGGAGAGCCGGCCTTTCTTTTCAATGTATTTTTTAAGAGTAATGCCGTCGACCAGTTCCATTACAATGTAGAACAGGCCTTTTTCCTCGCCGACATCATAGACGTTGACGATATTCGGATGCATGAGTCCCGCGGAAACCTGTGCCTCCATTCGGAATTTCGACACAAAGTTGGCGTTCTCGTAGAACTCCTGCTTCAGGACCTTGATGGCCACGAAGCGGTTGAGCTTGTGGTCCTTTCCCTTATAAACATCCGACATTCCGCCAGTGCCGATCTTCTCAAGCACTTCATAGCGGTCTGCTATCAGCATTCCGATTTTGATCATGTTTCTTCTCCGGCCGCCTCTCGGGGCTCAGGTTCGTGCGGCGCCGTGAACTTCCCGTCCGCGCCTTTTTGTTCATCCTGTCCTGTTCCGCAGAAAGGATCGATGATGACGACCGTGATGTTATCCTTTCCGCCGCTGCGATTCGCCTCGCTGACAAGATCTCTTGCCTTGGTTTCCACTGTATCGGGGCGGGAGAGAATGTCCGCGATTCTCGCATCCTCCACCATATTGGTGAGCCCGTCCGTACACATCAGAATAAGCTGCCCGGGCTCAAGCTCCACAGTGAAGAAATCAACCTCAACCGTATCCTCGGCACCGATGGCGCGCGTGATGATGTTTTTGTTCGGATGATTGCGAAGGCCTCTGCTGTCGAGGCTCCCCGCCAGCACCATCTCCTCCACCAGCGAATGATCGACCGTGATCTGAATCATCCGCGCCGCAGGCGGTTTTGACGGATCAAATACATACAGCCTGCTGTCACCGACATTTGCGACCTGCAGATATCTTCCCGTCACCGTTGCGGCGACGGCCGTCGTCCCCATGCCGAAATATTTCTCATCGGATGCCGCGATCTGCCGCAGGTCATGATTGGCTCTGTGAAACGCGCCGTTCAGAATCCTTCTGGGATCCTGCTCGAACGAGTCCTCCGCCGTCTTCACAACATGCCTCGTCACATATTTTGACGCATAGTCGCCTGCTCTGTGTCCTCCCATACCGTCCGCGACGATATAGAGATTGGACAGGTGGCCGACTGCACTGTCCGAGGCGAAAAAACTATCCTGATTCATTTGTCGCCGCATGCCGATATTGGTGATTGCAGCTGAGCGAATCATTAAAACCTCCCGAAGGAAACCGCCGGTCCCGCGCGTCGGCTTCCAAAAATAGGCAATACAAAAAGCAGTATTCAGTACTGACTGAACAACCGCTCTTCTCTAAGCTTTTATGAAGACGAAAGCCCGGAGTCTCCCGAAGATAGATGTCTTCTTCGAAGCTGTCCGCATGCTCCGTCGATGTCTCTGCCCATTTCTCTTCTTATAGTAACATGAATCCCGCTTTTTTCAAGTTTACCGGCAAAGGAGCGTGCCGCCTCGTTGGTCGGTTCCTTAAATCCCCGCTCGGCGACCGGATTGACCGGGATGAGATTGACATGTGCGCGGATGGGGTGCGCGAGTGCTGCAAGCTCCCTCGCATCCTTTTCCGAGTCATTGACATCCCGGATGAGACTGTATTCAAACGTGACCTGCCGGCCTGTCGCGGTGTAATACGCACGGGCGGCCTGCATCAGCTCTGCGATTGTATATTTCTCCGCGACCGGCATGATTTTCCGGCGCTTTTCATCCGTCGTCGCATGGAGAGAAATGGCAAGCGTGATCTCGAGCCCTTCCCTGGAAAGGTCGTAAATGCGCGGCACGATACCGCAGGTGGAGAGAGTCACGGAGCGCTGCGAGAGATTCCGTCCGTTTTCATCTGTGAGAAGGCGGATGAACCGGATGACGTTCCTGTAATTGTCGAGCGGCTCACCGGTTCCCATGATAACGACATGCGAGATACTCTCGCCCGTCGCGCGGCTGATGGCATAAACCTGATCCAGAATTTCCGATGGCGTGAGATTGCGCTCCCATCCGTTCAGTGTGGAGGCGCAGAAACGGCAGCCCATCCGGCAGCCGACCTGGGAGGAGACACACACGCTGTTTCCGAATTTGTAGCGCATAAACACGCTCTCGACCAGATTGTTGTCCGGCAGTGCGAAGAGAAACTTCTGCGTGCCGTCAATCCTCGAGATCTGCCGGTCGATCTCCCGGAGCGTCACGAGGTCATAATTCTCCCCGAGCACGCTCCGCAGATCTTTAGGAATGTTCGTGCACTCGTCAAAACTCCGGATCATGGAGACATGAAGCCAGTGGCAGAGCTGCCCGGCCCGGTAGGCGGGGATCGGTTTTCCGTCCACCGTGAGGTGCGCAAGGCTCTGCTTCAGCTCTGGCAGTGTCATCGATTTGATATCGCGTTCTTTGTTTATTTCCATTGATCGTTTTTCTGTAATTTCGGATATATCTGTATGTATATTCTATCTGTATGTATCCTGTATGCCTTACTTCTGCCCGGGATGATACTGCCGGCATTGCTTATACCGGTCTTACATAGCGCGCGATAAAGAATCCGTCCGTGCCGGAAAGATCCGGGAACAACTGCAGACGGTTCTTCTCCGTCCCGTAAAGGCTCTTCCGCAGTTTTTCCGGAATGAAAGAAGTAAGTGCATCCGGAGCGAGGTGCAGCTCCTTTTCAATGTACTCGCAGCTGCCGTCATTTTCCGTCTGATTGATTGTACAGGTGGAAAAAAGGACGGTTCCGCCCGGCCGCACATATTTCACGGCATTTCGCAGGATTTTCTTCTGCAGGAAGGAAAGCTTCTGTATGTCTTCCGGTTTCACCCGGTAGCGGATCTCCCGCTTCCGGCCAAGGACTCCCAGTCCCGAGCAGGGAAGATCGAGAATCAGTATATCTGCTTTTCCTCTCTCCACTTCCGACACGGGTTTGGAAGCATCCCTGACGGAGACAGACACAAAGTCCTCCAGGCGCATCCGGAGAATATTCTCCCGGATCTTCCTGCACTTCTCTTCCGATATATCGTAGGAAAGGACTCTTCCTTTACTCCCGTCTTCCGTTCCTGCCGCCGCAAGCTTACTTGCACAGTGCAGTGTTTTGCCGCCGGGTGAGGCACACACATCCACGATTCTCTCGCCGCCGCGGATCCCGGCCGCTTCCGCCACCAGCATGGACGCCGTATCCTGCACAGCGATATATCCTTCTCTGAATCCGGCGATTCCGACCGGGTCGGATGCTCCGGTGAGCTCATATGCATACGGAAGAAGACCGGAGGGCTGCACCGTTATTCCGGATGACTCCCATTCTTCCGTCAGTTCTTTCCTTTTACTCTCTGAGAGTCTCTCGTCGACGCGGACACTCATCGGCCGGATCCTTTCAAAAGCCTCTGCGATCCCATTTGCCCGCTTTGCTCCATACTGCTCCGTCCAGAGGTCCATGATCCAGGAGGGCATCGAATACCGAAGCTCCGGTCTCTTTGCCGTCCGGATTTTCTCCTTCAGCTCATCCTTTCTCCGGACAGCCGACCGCAGAACCGCATTTGCAAATCCGGCAGCTCTCTGTCCCTCCGCCTCCCGGACCAGCCACACGGATTCATCCACCGCCGCCGCGTCCGGTACCGCATCCATATAGAAAATCTGATAAAGTCCCATGCGCAGGGAACAGCGAAGCGCCGGAGCAAATGCCTCCGGCGGCCTTCCCGTTCTGGAAAGATGCCGGATCAGCGAGTCAAGCCTGGCCTTGTCCCCGATGCACCCTTCCGCGAGTCTCTTAATGAAAGAACGCTGCTGCTGCGTAAGTCCCGGTGTTCTGTCGAGCGCAGTATGAATAAGGGCACTTCCATAGGAGGTGCCCTTTTCTTCTTCCATCAGCACATTAAGGACGAGTCTGCGGGTGCCTGTCGGTCTGCTGCTCATTTTTATACCTCGCTGAGGCAAAATCCGCGGATGCGGTTTTGCCGAATGCGGCAGCCGGTGCGCCAGCACCGATGCTGCCGTTTGAAAGTCCTGCATCAGCAGGACTTTCAAACTTATACCTCGCTGAGGCAAAATCCGCGAATGCGGTTTTGCCGAATGGGCTTTCTCCCGGATCGGGACATTGGTGCCGGCGGCACCAATGTCAGTTTTAAAGTGACACATCGGTGTCACTTTAAAACTTCTCCCCCGAGAACTGTCTTCCCCGGCTCAAAATGGAAACCGCGCATAAAGGCAGATGCAGGCATGCGCTTCTTTCCCTCGGCCTGAACTTCCGTGAGGGCGAGAATCCCTCTCCCGGTCTTCACATAAATTCTCTCTTTATCAGTGCACACAACCGTTCCGGGTGCACATACATCCGCATCTGCGGGACATTCTAAATCAGCAGAACCCCCGTCCTGAGCGGCTGCGCCCCAGATTTTGAATTCTCTCCCGCCAAGAGTCGTATAGGCACTTGGCCAGGGATTGAGGCCGCGCACGAGGCGCCCGATCTCCTCCGCGGACTTTGTCCAGTCGATCTTTCCCATCCTGCGGTCCAGCATCTTCGCATAGCTTGCGCCTTCCTCCGGCTGCGGCGTGCGCACCGCTGTCCCATCCAGAATGGAAGGAAGTGTCCGGATGAGAAGATTTCCTCCGGCTTCCGCCAATTTCTCATAGAGAGAGCCGCTTGTCTCGTCGGCCGCGATTTCCACCTTTTCCTGTGCGATCATATCACCTGTGTCGATCCCGGCGTCCATCTGCATGATGGTGACACCGGTCTCTTTCTCACCGTCGAGAATACTGCGCTGGATCGGCGCCGCACCGCGGTATTTCGGAAGCAGTGAGCCGTGCACATTGATACAGCCCAGCCTTGGAATATCCAGAATCTCCTGCGAGAGAATCTGTCCAAAAGCCGCAACGATAATAAGGTCCGGCTTTTCAGCCCGGATCCGCTCCGCATTTTCCGGCTGCCGAATCTTCGACGGCTGAAATACGGGAATATTCCACTTCTCCGCACAGGTTTTGACGGCGGATTCTTCGATTTTCCGTCCTCGCCCCTTCTCACGGTCCGGTTGGGTGACGGCCAGCGTGACGGGCACATTCTCTCTCATCAGCCGGTCAAGAATTGCCGCCGCAAAATCCGGCGTGCCCATGAAAATAATGTTCACTTTACTCTTCCTCTTCCTCTGCTCCTTCTTCCGGAGCTGTTTCAACGAGATCACCCTTCACATGCTCGGTGAAAAGGTGCCCGTCAAGATGCTCGATTTCATGAACGAAGCATCTCGCCAGAAGTCCCTCTCCTTCCAACGTCTCTTCCTGCATATTGCGGTCAAAGGCATGAACCTTCACATAATTCGGGCGCGTCACTTCACCGTATTTTCCGGGAAGGGACAGGCACCCCTCCATACCGGTCTGCTCCCCGCTGGTCTCAAGGATGGTCGGATTCACGAGTACGATCGGCTGGTCCTGTGATTCCGATACATCGATGACGACAATCCTTTTCAGGATGCCGACCTGCGGTGCTGCAAGTCCCACACCGCCGGCATCGTACATCGTGTCAAACATATCGTCAATGAGGTCCTTAAGGTTCGGCGTCAGCTGCACCACTTCCTTTGCGTGCTTATTCAGAATCGGATCACCGAATTGTCTTATTGTTCTTAAAGCCATATTGCTGTCATTCCTTTCTCCGCGTCAGAACGGATTCACCGGGTCGAAGTCGAACTGAACTATCGTTCCGGAATACCGCGGATCCGCGTCCGTGCGCGCTTTCAGCCATTCTTCCGCCCGGTCCTTGTACCGGACAAGTGTATCATAATTCCTGTCCTTTATGTAAACTGCATACCGATAGTAGTCCCGGATCCTGCCGATGGAGGCCGCGGCGGGACCGATGATGACGCTGCTCCCGCTCTCTTTTCCTAAAAGTTCCCGGATGTCCCCCGCCATCTGCAGGGCGGTGTTCTCGTCCTTGTCCTGGATCTCGACCGCCAGCATGTGAAAGACCGGCGGGTAGCACATCATCGTGCGGTATCCGATCTCTTCCTCGTAAAACCCGCGGTAATCCTGCTTCGACGCGTGGACAATCGCGTAATTGTCGGGCTCATACGTCTGAATTACGACTTCGCCCGGCCGTGGGCCCCTGCCCGCGCGGCCCGCTGCCTGCGTGAGAAGCTGGAACGTCCGCTCCGAGGCGCGGTAATCGCCGACTCCAAGCGAGAGATCGGCGAGCAGGATCCCGACCAGCGTGACTTTCGGAAAGTCATGCCCCTTCACGATCATCTGCGTTCCGATGAGAATGTCCGCTTCTTCGTTTGCAAAGGCAGAGAGAATTCTCTCATAAGCGCCCTTGCGGGCGGTCGTGTCTGCATCCATGCGGAGTACCCGGGCCTCGGGGTACATTTTCCGTATACTCTCCTCAACCTGTTCTGTCCCTGCGCGAAAACCCGCAATATAGGGGGATCCGCACTCCGGGCAGGTTTTCGGCATCGGAATCGAATATCCGCAGTAGTGGCATACAAGCATCCCGTTCCTGTGAAGGGAGAGGGATATATCACAGTGCGGACATTTCATGACCGTACCGCACGCGCGGCAGGAGACGAATCCGGCGATTCCGCGGCGGTTCAGAAACAACATGATCTGTTCTTTTTCCCGCAGCCGGTCCTCGATGAGCGACTGCAGCTGTTCCGAGAAAATCGACCGGTTCCCGTTTCTCAGCTCTTCGCGCATATCGCAGACTAAGACATGCGGAAGCTGCCCGCCGGTGAGACGCTTTGTCAGCTCATACCGCTTGTATTCTCCGGTTTCCGACCGGTAATAGGACTCAAGCGAGGGTGTTGCCGAACCCAGCACAACCGAGGCCTTGTGCATCTTTGCGATCTCTATGGCCACTTCCCGTGTGTGGTATTTCGGCATATTTTCATTCTTATAGCTGTTCTCGTGCTCCTCGTCGATCACAATGACGCCGGGGTCCGGAAAAGGCGTGAAAAGAGCGGACCGCGGGCCGATAATCACATCGATCTCGCCCCGGCGCGCCCGCTCGAACTGGTCTGCCTTCTCGCCGGCCGAAAGGGTTGAATTCATGACCGAGACCCGGTCGCCGAAATGCCGGTAGAAGCGGATCAGAGTCTGATAGGTGAGCGCAATTTCCGGGATGAGCATGATGGCCTGCCGCCCCCGCGCGACGATTCCCTCAATAATTTTGATATATACTTCTGTTTTGCCGCTCCCCGTGATTCCGTGGATGAGGCTCACACTTCCGCCGCGGTCCGCATCCGCAAGGATCGAATCCACGATATTCTGCTGTTCTCTGCTCAGAACAAGAGTGTCCTCTTCCCTTCGGACGTCTGTCACCGGATTACGGAGATGTGACTCACTGTCAACGCGAAGGAGTCCTGCTTTCTCCAGTGAGCGGATCGTCTGCGCCGTGACATGGAGTTTTTCCGTAATCAGCTCATACGGCTGTTCCGGATTTTCCATCAGGCTCTCGAGGAGACGCAGCCTTGCCACCTGGTGCTTCTTTTCGTAGAAGGCAGCCTTCTCCTCTGCCTCCTTCTCCCCCGCCGTGAGGACAACGGTCCTCTTCGTCACCGGTTTTACATCCTTCAGATTCGGAAGGACTGTCTTGAGCGCCGTGATCGCCGTTGAGCCATAGCGGTTTTTCATCCAGAGTGCGAGCGCAACGGCGTCCGCCTCTGTCCCGTGTGCGGCTCCTCTGGCCGGTCCGATGAGTTTTTTCACCGTTCCGCTTCCCGAATACTTCGAGGTGCGGTCGAGCGCAATCACATATCCTTTCCGGACTGTGTTGCCGCGCCCGAAGGGAATTTCCACCTGCATCCCGGGCAGGATCACACCGCGCATTTCCTCCGGTATCTCATACGTAAACGGATGGTCGACCCGTTCATGGGATATATCGATGATGACCTCGGCATATGGTCTTGTCGCTGCTTCCTCACTCGTCAAAACGCAATCTTCCTCTGGCTGTTCTCAGCCCTTTTCTCCGGCTTCTTCCTTCAAGATATCCGCGATGATGACCCGCTCATCCATCGGATATTTCTTTCCTTTGATCTCCTGATAGTCCTCGTGTCCCTTGCCCGCAAGGACGATGATATCGCCCCTCTCGCCGTGGTCAATCGCATACTTGATGGCCTCCCGGCGGTCCGGGATCGTAACGTACTTTCCGTCCGTCTTCTTCATGCCGGTCACAATGTCGGCGATAATGTCGAGCGGCTCCTCAAAACGCGGATTGTCCGACGTGATGATGGTAAAATCCGACAGCCTTCCGCTCACCTCGCCCATTTCGAAGCGGCGGAGTCTGCTCCGGTTCCCGCCGCAGCCGAAAAGCGTGACCAGTCTGTGCGGATGATAGTCGCGCAGTGTCGTAAGCAGACTCTCCAGAGCGACTGCATTGTGCGCATAATCGATCAGAACCGTGAACTGATCGCTCACCCGGACAGGCTCGATTCTCCCCTTCACATGTACCTTCCTCAGCGCTTCTTCGATTTCTTCCTTCGTCACGTCAAAATGCAGGCAGACGGCAATCGCGCAGAGTGCATTATAAACACTGAAGTGCCCCGGCGTCGGCACCTCTGCGTGCAATTCTGCCCGGCCCTTTGTGTCAAACGAGATACCGAGTTCTCCCGGCGTGTGAATAAGCGACAGATTTTCCGCATAAAGATCATTGTCCGGCTGAAGACCGAATGTTTCCAGAGTGCAGGTGTGTCCCTTTACCACATCCTTCGTGTGTTCGTCATCGCCGTTTACGATCCCGATGCGGCACTGACGGAACAGCATTCCCTTGCACTGCATATATTCTTCGAAGCTTGCATGTTCGTTCGGCCCGATATGGTCCGGCGAGATATTCGTAAAAACTCCGATGTCAAATGTGAAGCCTTCGCTGCGGTGCAGTTTTAACGCCTGTGAGGAGACCTCCATGACTGCGATTTCAATGCCCGCATCCGCCATCTCGCGGAAGGTCCGCTGAAGGACAATGGACTCCGGCGTTGTATTCGCCGAAGGGATATGCTTCTCACCGATAATGGTCTCGATCGTCCCGATCAGTCCGACCTTCTTCCCGGCCGCTTCAAGAATCGACTTGATTAAATAAGTCGTGGTCGTTTTCCCCTTGGTTCCGGTCACGCCGATGGTCTTCAGTTCCCTCGCCGGATATCCGTACCAGGCAGCGGAGAAATAAGCCATTGCATACCGTGTATCTGCGGTACGGACCTCGATGATGTCTGCCTTGAGGTCCGCAATATCATGCTGCGTGACAATTACGGCGGCCCCGGCCGCTGCCGCCTGGCCGGCAAAGTCATGGCCGTCGCTGTTTGCGCCTACAATGCAGAAATAAAGTCCCTGAGGGGTAACTTTTCTGGAATCATTCGTGATGTCTTTTACATCCGTGCCCAGAGCTTCAAGGCGGGCATCCCCGTCCAGCACCTGACCGGCTTTTCTGATCTCGACTTTCATTTTTCCGTCAAGACTTGCGATAATATCTTTTAATAACATACTTTCCTCCGATTGTCGGGAAATCGGGAGATTCCGTTTCCCGAGCGCCGCCTGAAATCCGCCGCTGCGGCGGCAGAATTATTCTACCATCCGGATGCCTCCTTTGCTACGGCAAAGCCGTCCTGTTTCGCGCCTGAAGCCGGTCTGCCGCGGGAAATGTGGCCGTTTCCTGCGCGGGCCGGCTCACGGAACACAGTTCACAAACTGTTTAGAAATTTTAGAAATAGATTATTGCAAAGACACAACATCGTCACAATTCCCGAGTATTCTAATAATCAGATAGTTACTTAACTATCTCCCCCCTCATAAGAAACCACAAAAGCCATCCGGAGATCCGGATGGCTTTTGTGGTTATGTTTCTTTTGAAAAGCATTGGCATCTGATATTCCTCAGATGCCGCTCTTTTTCTTCTCGCTCATTTTCTTCTTATACAATGCATAATCCGCACAGGATCTGCAGGCACTGCCGGCACCGCACTCACCGCAGCACTTGCCCGACTTCTGATCCCGGATGGATTTGCGGAGAGCAAAAACAAATGCAGCGCCAACTGCAGCCGCAAGAATGATATCGACCAATGTAGAAATCATAGAAACCTCTTTTCTGAACATTCGCGTTCTGCCTGAAAGTAAGACATAACCCAGATGCTCTTTACAATTCTGACTTTCCTGCAGCCATAAGTTTAATGTATGTAACCACTATTGTCAATCTATAATGATTATTCTATTTATTTATTCCCGCTGATGTTTTTGCTTCCAGCATCTTCCTGTTTTCGATCCGGTGTTTTCGCGGTAAACGTCCTGCTTTACTTTCCCCTGCTTTCCTTTCCGCCGACTGGCTTCCATTCTTCCGGCGTGCAGGCATTTAAACCGGGATGATGTCCTCGATCACAAGCTGCAGGCTGCGTCTTCCGCGCCACTCATTAAACTCCGGTCGATATGCCAGATGAACATGGCATGCGGGAGTATCCAAACGGCCTCCGTATGAAGAACCGCCTGTCAGAGATGCAAATGTTCCGCTGCCGTACCGGCCGTCAAATTTGTCCCTCATTTCCTGCATATTGCCGAACCAGACCCCCTGAAAACGGGCACCGTTCTCATCCTTCAGAGCAAGCCGCAGTACATTGTGATTTGCCCCGAGCTCGGAGGCAGCCGTTACCTCCATGTTTCTGCAGGCAAAGACAGGTCTTGCATTTCCGTTCCCACAGGGTTCCAGCAGGGAAAGCTCTTCTACGAAAGCATCTGTAAGATATTCGGGCTGCAGCACCATATCCAGATGGATGACATCGACCATATCCGCGTCCTGCAGCTTACAGTTCGCATTAATGCGTGCCCGAAACTCACCGAGTTTTTCCTTTGGAAGCGTCAGCCCCGCCGCCATGCGGTGTCCTCCGAACTGCGTGAAAACATCCTTCACCCTGTTCATCTCACCGTACATATCATATGCCTCGATGGAACGGCCGGATCCTTTGAGAAAGCCCTCCTGCCTCGCATCCGTAAGAACGAAGGTCGGCCGGTGATACCGCTCCTTCACTTTTCCGGCGACGATGCCCGCAATGGATTCATGACATTCCTTTAAGTAAATGACAAGAACCCGGTCGTCCTTAAGATTTTCCTTCTCGATTGCTTCGCCGCAGGCTTCAATTCCCTTCTCGGTCATCGTCTTGCGGCTGTCATTGAGCTGCCGCAGTTCCATGGCACGCCGCACTGCCTCATCCGGGTCATTACAGTCTGCAAACAGAGACAATGCCCTTTCCGCCGTGTCGAGTCTCCCCGAGGCGTTGAGACAGGGGCCGAGAATAAACCCGGCGTGATAGGGAGTGATGGTCTTTCCCTCCAGCTGCTGAACCCGGATCAGCGCGCGAAGCCCCGGATTTTCTGTCTCCTGTACTTTTTTCAGGCCGCTGCGCACGATGATTCGGTTCTCTCCTGTGAGCGGACAGACATCACAGATGGTTGCCAGTGCCGCGAAGGAAAGAAGGTCTGAGAACAGAGAACCAAATTCCGATTCAAAAACCCGGTTCGGGTCTTCCGGCTTCAGCAGAACCTGCATCAGTTTCATTGCCACCACCGCTCCGCAGATATCCGGGAACGGACAGGGAGATGCGCCCTTCTCCATGAGGAGACTTTCCGGCAGCTTCGGCTCCACAATCGCATCTGCAGCCGGGATCTGATACTCCTTTGTTCCATCTCCCCTGAGGCTGAACGGTATCTCATGATGATCCGTAACAATGACCAAAATGCCGGCATTCTTTGCCTTTTTTACTGGTTCTGTCGCGGCGATGCCGTTATCGCAGGTGATAATCAGCCCAATTCCGTCTGCAATCGCCTCGTCGATCATGCGGCCATTGAGTCCGTAGCCGTCCGTGATGCGGTTTGGCAGCGCATAGGTTACATCCGCGCCGACAGCGCGGAGTCCTTTCACAAGGATATACGAGGAGCAGATTCCGTCGACATCGTAATCGCCGATCACGCGGATTTTTGTTTTCGCGCGGACGGCACTGCGGAGAAGCTCCGCGGCGCTATGTGTATCAAAAAGGAGCCTTGGATCATTCAGATCGTCCAGTCCTCCATACAGATATTCCCTCACCGCATCGGCTCCGGCTACCCCGCGGTTCCGGAGGATCCGGGCTAGATATGGAGAGATGCCGCACTCCCGTGCAATTTTCCGGAAATCTCCGCCCTTTCTCGTCTCAAGCCACTTTGCCATTAATCAGTATTTCCTTTCTCACCCGCAGGCCGGAAGCTTTCTTTCGAAAAAAGGGATGCCCCTTCGGACATCCCTTTCCATCATTTCGATTTGTTCTTACGGCAGCGGACTGTAAATAAGACCGTTCATTGCTGCCTCTTCTGCAGAAGAAAACCGTTATGCATTCTTCTCTTCCGGTTTTGCTTCCGTCTGGCTGGAAGAAGAAACAGAAACTGCCGCCGTGCTCTTCTTTCCTGTTTTCTTCTTTGCCGTGTTCTTCTTTGCAGCAGTGTTTTTGGAGTTCTTCTTATCGCTCGCCTTCTTCAGAATGTAATAGAAGGCGCTTGCAAGACAGATGGAAGAATATGTACCGCTGATAATGCCGACGCCCATCGGAAGAGCAAAGTCCTTAATGGACGAGACACCGAAAATGTACAGCGTCAGTGCCATAAAGAACGTTGTCAGCGAAGTAAAGACACTTCTCGACATCGTCTGGGAAATGCTGAGGTCAAGCAATGGGATGAGATCCATCTTGCCGCCCTGCAGCCTCTTATTCTCACGGACACGGTCGAAAATGACGATGGTCGCATTGACGGAATAACCGACAATGGTCAGCATGCAGGCGATGAACGTGGAGCCGACCGATACACGCAGAATCGCATAGGTCGTGAGTACAACCAGGACATCGTGGAGCAGCGCAAGCACGGAGGATACACCGAAGCGCCAGTCACTGAACCGGAACCAGATATAAACAAGCATCAAGGCCAGAGCGATGATGACCGAACGGATTGCATCCGATCTCATCTCGGAACTGATGGTCGAGCTGATGGTCTCGGTCGTAATATCATCTTCCGTGATGCCGAATTTATCAATCAGCTTCTGCTGCAGAGATTCACGCTCATCCTGGTCCAGTGAACGGGTCTTGAAGATAACCTCGTTGCTGTTCTGGACAGTCTGAACCTGAACATTCGAATCACCGGTCACCTCTTCGAAGACAGGGACCACATCCGCTTCCAGTTCATCAAGCGTATAGCTCTGATCGAATGTGACGTTGGTGGAAGTGCCGCCGACAAAATCAAGGCTGTAATTCAGTGCGCGTCTGCCGCTTGCCGCATAAATGCACATCGTAACCAGTCCGATGCAGATAACTATGCCGGAGAGAAGGAAGAATTTCTTTCTGTTCTCCAGAATCTTCAGCTGTTTCGGCTGCTTGCCGACGCCGTACCACTTTACGTCACTAAATCCGATGTTCAGGAATGCTGTCATGAGCCATTTCGTCACGAACAGGGATGTGAACATGGAAAGAATGATACCGATGGCAAGCGTCTGGCCGAAGCCCTTGACGGTACCGCTGCCGACTGCCATCAGAACGAATGCCGCAATCAGGGTGGTCACGTTGCCGTCGATGATGGCCGACAGAGCTTTGCTGTAGCCGATCTTCATCGCGGAAGCAACCGTTTTGCCGGTGGCAAGCTCTTCACGGATACGCGCGAAGACGATGACGTTTGCATCAACTGCCATACCGATGGAAAGAAGGACACCTGCGATGCCGGGCAGCGTCAGAGTCACTTCAAAGGCGTTGATGACAAGAATCTCAAGGAAGCAGTAGAAAAGCAGCGCGATGCTCGCGCAGATACCGGGCAGCCAGTAGACGGCAATCATGAGCACGAAGATCAGGATCAGACCGACAATGGCTGCAAGGAGAGATGTCTCAATGGCGCTCTCGCCGAGCTGTGCGCCGACGACATTCGAACGAAGCTCCTCGAGCTCAACGGAAAGACCGCCGATACGGATGGTGCTCGCAAGGTTCTGAGCGTCCTCAATCGATGTTTCACCGGTGATGACCGCCTGGCCGTTGGTGATTTCACTCTGGACATGCGGGACAGAAATAAACTCGCCGTCATAATAGATGCCGATGCTCTCATCGTTTGCATATGCTCTCTTGGTTGCATCCGCAAACTTCTGTTTGCCCTCATCCGTGAAGGTAAGTTCGACAACAATATTCCGGCTGTTCATGCTGTCCGTCTGATAACCAGCCTGTGCATCCGTGACATCGGTTCCGCTGAGTACTGCGTCGCCGGACTCGATGATTTCGTCGAGAGAACGTGTCAGTTCATACTTGCCGGTGCTCGAATTATAGGAATAGTTGGCGTTTCCGTCGTCATCCGTCTCACGGATGAAATAAAGAGATCCCGGCTTGCCAAGCTCCTCGAGAATCGTATTGGCATCGGTGACGCCGGGGATTTCGATCGTGATCCGGTCTTCACCCTCTTTATAGACCTGTGCCTCCGTACTGTACTGTTCAACACGTCTCTGCAGCTTATAGACGGTATCGTCCATATCTTCCGAGGACGGCTTCTCATCGCCGACTGCCTGGTAGGTGATGCTGACACCGCCAGCCAGATCGAGTCCAAGCTTCACGTCATGAATCGAGCCTTCCTGAAATTCGCCGACACCGAACAGGGAAAGATAGCCGGCTGCAAGGAAAACGGCGATCATTACAATCATTCCGATCCATGCCTTGAGTCTCTTGTTTTTCTCCACTTTCAAACCTCCCTGCAGGACCTTGAAACTCCTCCCGCGGACCCGCCTTAAAGGCCTTTTCCGCGGCAGTATATGGCCCCACAGACTTTGACATTATAACACCTTTTGATTACGATTAATACATGTTTATTCGCGTCCTGGAAGCCTCTGCGGCGCTTCTTGAAGAGCCTGAAAGCAGGCAGAAAATAGATGATTTTTTAAAGGAGCATCCGGTACTGTATCCTTCTCACGGCACATACGGTGAGGGGAGGAAAGCTGTCCCGGAGTATCCTTCCTGCGGCACAATCGGCGAAGGAAAGAAGGCCGTCCCGGGGGACACTTCTTCTCCCCTCCGGAAAGAGCGCTTTCTTGCACAGTGGCTTCTTGCGGAGCTTATGGAAGATTCCCATATTCAGCCCCTGCCTCCCGAAAATAAGATCCGCGTCTTCCGAACGCCGGAGGGCAGGCCCTTTCTCCCGGATTTTCCCGGACTTTGTATCAGCATCTCGCACTCCGGAAACTACGCTGCCGTCGGAATTGCAGACGGAAAAATCGGCCTTGACATCCAGCAGATCAGACCCGTGATGCCGGCCCTGTCAGACGGCCGCTTCTTTCCTCCGCGGGACAGGGAGCTCCTTTCTGCCTGCAAAACAGCAGCGGAAAAAGAATCTCTTTTTTTTCGCATCTGGACCATCCGGGAGGCATATCTTAAATACACCGGAGCAGGACTCGCGGGCGGACTTGATTCCTTTGATATCGACTTCGGGACGGGAACCATATTTCCGGGGAAAAATGGTTCAGGTCTGTCCTTCCCGGAAAATAGCGCCTCTGGTCTGTCCCTTCCTTCTGCATGCAGTTTTTGCGAGCTTTCACCGCCGGAACCTGGGTACCGGCTGTCCATCGTATCCGGGGATGCACAGATGAAGCCCTCGCTCTCTCTCATCAGGAGCATCTGACCGTTCCGCCCGATGCAATTCCCGACTATATGAATTAAAAATACCAGCCGCGGCACATCTATCTGACGCGGCACGGCTATCTGCCGCGCAGCTGTTTCCTGCCGGATGTGGGGAATGCCAGATAAAAGAATGGGCAGATAAAAGATCCCCCTCTGTGTGAAAACACAGAGGGGGATCTTACTGTCTGAATTTTCCGGGCCGGTCAGTACCGGTCCTATTTTAGGGTCAGTTTTCGCTGTCCTTTGCGATTTCTTCCGCCGTTGCAGTCGATTTGATATGAAGCTCATCGAGCTGCTGCTGGGTGACCTCCGAAGGCGCTCCCATCATGACATCCTGCGCGTTCTTATTCATCGGGAACGGGATAATCTCACGGATGGAATCCTCTCCGGCAAGAAGCATGACCATACGGTCGATACCGGGAGCAATTCCTGCGTGCGGCGGTGCGCCGTAGCAGAAAGCGTTGTACATAGCCGGGAACCGCTTCTTGACATCCTCTTCTCCCAGACGCACGAGCTCGAAAGCCTTCACCATGATCTCCGGATCGTGGTTCCGGACTGCACCGGAGGAAAGCTCAATGCCGTTTACAACAAGGTCGTACTGATCCGCTGTGATGGTAAGCGGGTCAATTTCACCTTTCTCCGCCTTCTCAAGCGTCTCAAGACCGCCCTTCGGCATAGAGAAAGGATTGTGGCAGAATTCGAGTTCGCCGCTCTCCTCGCCGATTTCATACATCGGGAAATCAACGATCCAGCAGAACGCATACTGCTCTTTATCCATATGGCCCGGAACAGCTGCTCCCATCGTCTTGATGAGCACGCCGGCCGTCTTCTGCGCCTGCGTCTTCTTTCCGGAGGCAATGCCGACAAAATCACCCGGCTTCAGGTTCAATTTGGCCGTCACCTTATCCTTGAGCGGAGTGACAAATTTTGCAATGCCGCCGACAAACTCACCGTTCTCGTCGACCCGGAACCAGTACGGCTTCGCGCCTGCCTGGACTTCGACGTCCGCCAGTGTTTTTTCGATGAACTTGCGGGTGCCGTTAAAGCCGGAGACAACAACAGCCTTGATGTCGACTTTTGTGTCCTCCGTTCCGGTCACGCTGCCGTTTTCATCTGTGATATCTTTCTCTGACGCAAATGGACCGAATCCACAGTCCGCGAGCGTGTCCGTGACATCGACAGCCACAAGATCGATGCGCAGATCCGGCTTGTCGGAGCCGTATTTTTCCAGTGCCTCGTTATAAGGGATGCGCACGAAGGGTGCCTTGGATGCGCGGCTGTAGGTTCCGTATTTTGCAAAAACCGGAGGAAGTACGTCCTCAAGCACCGCAAAAACATCTTCCTGCGTCGCAAACGCCATCTCCATATCGAGCTGATAAAACTCTCCCGGCGAGCGGTCGCCTCTTGCGTCCTCATCGCGGAAGCAGGGAGCAATCTGGAAATAACGGTCAAAACCGGCCGTCATGAGCAACTGTTTGAACTGCTGCGGCGCCTGCGGAAGTGCATAGAACTTACCCGGGTGTTTTCTCGACGGCACAAGATAATCCCGCGCCCCTTCCGGGCTGGACGCCGTGAGGATCGGGGTAGTAATCTCGAGGAACCCGTGATCCGTCATCGCCTTGCGGAGTGCTGCGACAACCTGGCAGCGAAGGATGATATTCTTCTTCACTGCAGGGTTGCGGAGATCGAGATAACGATACTTGAGACGTGTCTGCTCATCCGCCTCGCGGCTGCGGTTTATTTCAAACGGAAGCTCGTTGTAGCGGCAGCGGCCGAGCACGGTCACCTTCTCCGGGACAACCTCGATGTCACCGGTTTCCTGCTTCGGGTTTTTGCTGGAACGCTCACGGACAACTCCGGAAACCTGAATCGTGGATTCCTTTGTGATCTCCCTGAACTTCTCCAGCATCTCCGGCGTTTCGGCGACGATCTGTGTCGTCCCGTAAAAATCGCGGAGAACAATGAATGCAAGCGAACCGGAGACAATTCGCATGTTTTCGAGCCAGCCGGCAAGCGTTACATTCTTTCCGACATCCCCGATGCGAAGCTCCCCGCACGTATGCGTACGACTCTGCATCATAGTTATTCCTTTCCGGCCGCCTTCGCGGCTCCAGTCATTCTTTTCTCCGGCTCTGTCTTCCGGTATCCGGAGTAAGTGATGGAAATTTCTTCCGATTTTTCTGACCGCACAGGGCGGCATAAAGATCAGTCCGGCTTATTTCCGGTCTGCTCAGTTATTATAAAACTCTTCGAAGGAAGTATATCCCTGATCACTAAGCTGCTGCTTCTGGAATTTCTTATTCTTGTTCATGCGGACGACAAGCACGGACTTTCCGGCCTTCCGCTCTTCTCCGGCCTTTATAAGAGCCTGCGCCGTCTGCTCTTCCGACAGCCCTTTGTCGAGAAGAAACGCGACTTTTTCTCTCTTTCCCGGAATCTCGAAGTGCTGCTCCATGAGAATAAGGATAATCCGCTCGAACCCGATGGAGAAGCCGCAGGCAGGAACGTCGCGGCCGGTGAATTTTCCGACCATTCCGTCATAACGGCCGCCGCCTCCGCAGCTGATTCCAAGCTCCGGCATACGGATTTCGAAAATCGTTCCGGTGTAATAGCTCATGCCGCGGACGATGGTCGGATCAAAGACCATCTTGAAATCCGCCTGCTTTACCTTAATCACCGTCTCAATTGTGCTCCGGAGATTCGGAATAACATCGTCTGCGACAGCACCGGCCTCCGTGAGTTTCTGCTCAAGCCAGTCAAGCTTTTCGGACCAGGAAGTTTTTGCGTTCATGCCCTCGAAAAGGCCAACGTATTTTTCAACCGCCTCAGCGCTGTAGCCGTCTTCAAGGAACTCCTTTTTCACCCCGTCCAGGCCGATCTTGTCCATCTTGTCGAGAATGATGCAGACGTCATCAAATTTCTCGTCCGGGAAACCGGAATAAACGGCCATCGCCTTCAGAATGCGGCGCTCGTTGATATGGATCTCGAATTCCTTGAATCCGAGCCGTCCGAGCGTCGTGGTCGTAGCCGTGATGAGCTCGATCTCGGCAAGGTTCGTTGGCTCGCCGATGATATCGATATCGCACTGCATGAACTGGCGGTATCTGCCCTTCTGCGGGCGGTCCGCTCTCCAGACATTGCCCATCTGCAGTGCCTTGAAAGGAGTCGGAAGCTCGTTCTCATGATTGGAATAATAGCGGACCAGCGGAACCGTAAGATCATAGCGGAGACCGCCGTCAACGAGATCCGCCTCGGACGAAGCCTCGTCAAGTTTCAGCTTCTCGCCTCTCTTGAGGATCTTGAAAATCAGTTTTTCATTGTCGCCGCCGCTCTTGCTTGTCAGGTTTTCAATGGATTCCACGCAGGGCGTCTCAATTTCCTGAAATCCGAATTCCGCATACGTCTGTTTGATGACGGAAATGCAGTAATTGCGAATTTCCATTTCTGCCGGCAGGATATCCTTCATGCCGGTGACCGGCTTTTTGATGAGTGTCATCGGATTTGTCCCTTTCCCCGGGAAGCGTCAAAACCTATGTTCCCGCATTATTCCTGTTTGAGATTTTTACCTCATGCTGCGCTTACCCCGGCACCCGCGGGAGAGCCCGTTCCAGCTTTTCCCGAACCGGGAATACATTCAGATAATAAACACAGCCCAACTATTGTACCATTTTGAAAAATGGTTTCAATTGAAAATCAGCAGATTCTCGGCAGTCCCTCGCCGTACAGAGGTCCGAGCACTCTCCGTCCGCCGACCGGTGTCTTCAGAATAAGCTCTGCACTTCCTTCGCCATGGTCCCCTGTCACTTCTCCGATGATAGCGGCATTCTCCCCGTATTTTGCACTCCGGACTGCATCCAGAGCTTTGGAAGCATCCTCCGGTGCAATGATGGCAATCAGCTTGCCTTCATTACCCATGTATACAGGCTCGAGGCCCAGAATCCCGCAGAAATCCCGCACCGGCTTTTTCACCGGAATAAGACTCTCCTCAATTTCGATCTGCTGCCCCGATGAACGGACAAACTCACTCAGGACCGTTGCGAGGCCGCCTCTCGTCACGTCACGCATCGCACGGACCGCAGCTCCGGATGTGCGCAGATGATTTACGATGTCATCAAGCGGGGCATTGTCACTTTCAAGAGATTCATTTTCGAGGCCCATCCGCTTTGCAAGAATGGTCGCATGGTGCTCTCCGAGCGTTCCGGAGACAAGAATTTTATCTCCCGGCCGGATGGATGCGGCGTCGAGACGGGTTCCCTCCGGAACAAATCCGACGCCGGCCGTGTTGATGTAAAGACCGCCCTCACCCTTCGCATCGGAAGAATGATTCTCAACGACCTTCGTATCCCCGGTCACGATCAGAACGCCGGCCTCGCGGGCCGTATCCGCCATCGATTTCACAACGCGCCGCAGGGTCTCCATCGGAAGGCCTTCCTCCAGAATAAACCCTGCTGTGAGATATTTCGGCACAGCGCCGCTCATAAGAAGATCGTTCACCGTTCCGCAGACGGCAAGCCGCCCTATGTCGCCGCCCGGATACTCCACCGGCGTCACGACAAAGCTGTCCGTTGTCATCGCAATCTGCGCGCTTCCCGGGACGACAGAAGAGTCTGTCATCCGGTCGAGATATTCATTGGAGAAATTCTTTGCAAAAAGCTCCGCAATCAGGCGCCCGGTCGACTCTCCGCCGCTTCCGTGCGCCATGGTGACTGTTTGTTCCAGCATGATAAAGCCTTCCTGAAATTTCGTGTAACGCCGGCTGTTATCTCGTTCTTCCGCCGACATACCAGTTATAGCAGCTTCCTTCCTGAGAAACCATACAGGCTCCGTTCGGATTCTGCGGTGTGCAAGCTTTTCCGAAAAGCGGGCATTCGGTCGGGCGGATTTTTCCGGTGAGCACAGATGCACACCGGCATCCCCTGCCAGCATGATCGCCGGTGAGTCCAAAGCTTCCGGCATCACGGTGCATGTACTCCTGGCGCAGGCAAAGTCCCGACATCGGAATGATTCCCATCCCGCGCCATGCGGCATCACAGGGCTCAAAATACTTCTTTACAGCACTTTTCGCCGGTGCGTTTCCGCTCCGGCTCACAACCTCCGGATAAAGATTTTCACAAGTATCTTTCCCGCGAAGCTGCACGAGCCGGAAAATAGAAGCGATGAGCTGCGGCCCTGTGAATCCGGACACGACAAAAGGCATTCCGGTCTCCGCGGCAAGCTTCTCATACTCACCGTATCCCGTAACCGCACAGACGTGACCGGGAGCGAGAAAACCGTCGATTCTTCCCTCGTCCGATTTGTCTTCTCTCTCAGTGGTTTCTCCCGCGCTTTTCGCAGAAGAGACGACCCAGCGGATGACCTGCGGCATCGTTTTGAGGCCGGTCAGAAGCTTTACGTTTGGAATGCCAAGGCGCTCTGCTTCATCGATGAGAAGCGCATAGACCGGGGCTGTCGTCTCGAATCCGACTGCGGCAAAAATATAGTCATGATCCGGGTCTCTTCTCGCCTTATCAAGCATCTGCACGGGAGAATAGACCATTTCGATGTGTGCCCCGTCTGCACGCGCCAGAGAAAGCGACGATTCGCTTCCCGGAACGCGGAGCAAATCCCCAAAGGAGCAGATGACGTTTTTTTCATTCTGCGACAGCGCGATCAGGCGGTCGATATAGTCGGTCACCGTGACACAGACCGGGCATCCCGGCCCGGATATCAGCCGGATATGCGGTGAAAGCATCGCCGGTATTCCGTTTTTTGCTATGGATGCAGTGTGCGTCCCGCAGACTTCCATGATGTGAACATCGGGACCATCGTAGGAAGAAAGGTATGCTTTGATTTTATCGAAACTGTTCATAAATTTCATTTCTGTGCATCAGTGGTCCCTCCGGATGGCAGGATTGTCAGGGCCAGGAATGTCCTGATGCAGCAGCTGTTTGTTCACAGACTGGCAGAGAAATGGGCTGGATGAATGCGCCGGAACGGCTTGTCACCGGCCCGCCTTTTCCCTTAGATCATCCTCGTCAAGAGCAGCGAGCTCGTCAAAAATGTTCTGCATTTCGTCTGCATCTTCCTTCGGAAGAACTTCCAGTATACACCCTGCATGCACGAGCACGCGGTCGCCCGGCTTCGTCCTGACAAGTCCGCACATAGCCTCGACCTTTGTCCCCGAGAAGTCCACAACCGCACTTCTGTCTTTCACTTCGATCACTGTTCCGGGATACGCCACACACATGAAAACTCACCTCTTGCCGGACAGCCCGGCAAGGCTAAATTTATCACATGGATATGCAAATTACAATTTTCAGGTCTCTCAGCCAGGAATCGTCCTGGACATCGTCCTGTATCTGTTTCTGAGAGTTGGAAGTTACCGTTTCAAACTGGAAGTTTGAATTTCAGTCCGGCTTCTTCCTGTACATCCCGGCCGCCGCCTCTTCGGCCAGTCCTTTGAGGCAAAGATCGGTCATATACATCATGGCTTCCGACGGCTGTATCTGCCGGTGCAGCCGTTCTCCTGCAGCCTCCATGAGGGTCGTAAGGTCCTTTGCATCCACACTGTCGAGCACATCGTAAAGTGAAGCCTCCGGCTCCTGCAGACTCATTCTCTTAAAGTAGCCGGATGGTTTTGCCTCGTCCTCTTCCGTCTTCCGGACACCGGCTGCCGCCTCCAGCACATCCTCCGGGCAGGTAGCAATGCCTGCTCCCTGCCGGATCAGACGATTGCATCCGACTGCACACAAATCGGTGATTCTTCCCGGAACCGCATACACGTCTCTGCCCTGTGCAAGTGCATAGTCAGCCGTAATAAGCGAGCCTGAGCGCTCCTTTGCCTCAACCACAAGCACGAGATCCGAGAGAGCGGAGATGATGCGGTTTCGCGCCGGGAAAAGCCTCGCCTGTGCTGCTGTCCCGGGCGCATACTCGGAAATCACTCCCCCGCAGTCAACCACTTTACGATAAAGATCTTCATTTTCTCTGGGGTAAATCATATCCGCACCGCACCCAAGCACGCCAAAACTCTTTCCACCCGCATCGATCGCTCCTCTCTGTGCGATTCCGTCGACGCCGCGTGCAAGTCCGCTGATGATCTGCACTCCATACCGTGCAAGTTCATATCCGAATTTCCGCGCACATTCCCGGCCGTATCCCGTTGCCATCCGGGAACCCACGATCGCGACCGCCGGGGCTGCATCATCGGGAAGGGCTCCCCTGTAATAAATCCCGTAGGGTGCATCCGGAATCCCGCGCAGGCGGTCCGGAAAGTCAGGGTCATCGACGGACGTGAACGAAAGTCCGGATCTTTGTGCTCTCAGAAGGTCCTCGTCCGGTCTCTTGTGCCTTGCCGCAAGCAGGGAACAGAAGCATTTGTTTTTACGTACATCCCCGCCTCCCGAACTCAGCGTATCGAGTCCTGCCTCCCTCCAAAGCTGTGCAAGTTCATCCTCCGGCAGGGAATAAATTCCTTTTGCAAATTGCAGAGGGTCACCTGCGAAGAGAGAAAGAAAGGTCTCACGAAGGCGGAAAATCTTTTTATTTCCAAGTCCCGGCACACAAAACAGCCAGCAGGAATAACGACGGTTCTCCGACACCCATTCCTCAGGCGCCTCTTCTTCCGCCTTCTCTCCCCGAATTTTCTTATTGCTCCACTCTCTTATGGTATCTTCTTTCTCCATTCTGTGCCTCCTATAACCATTCCCGGAGTCCGCCGAAGGCAGATGAATCCGGCAGGGCGGCCTGCGTCACCGGAAAAGCCCGCTATTTCCACTCTTTCTCCAAGGTTATCATTGAATTTTCCAGTATTTCCGGTCCGTTACGCGATAGCCGACCGCCTCCGCGAGGTGTTCCTTTCTGATATTTTCCGAGCCCGCAAGATCGGCAATCGTGCGCGCCGTTTTGAGTGTGCGGTGAAAAGCGCGGGCGGAAAGCTCAAGACGGTCAAATACATCTTTAATGTAATTTTCCTCTTCTCTCCCAAGACCGCAGTACTTTTCCACATCCTGCGGCCCCATATCCGCGTTAAATAGCAGTTTCTTCCCGCTTTTCCCGTCTTTGCCCGCCTCTCTTTCCCCGGAAAACCGTTCCTGCTGAATCTTCCTTGCCGCAAGCACACGTTTCCGGATCGCAGCGCTTTCCTCTTCTCTGCCTCTTTCCATGAGCGTTCCGACCTGCACGCCTGAAACAACCGTGCACAGATCAATTCGGTCAAGGACCGGTCCGGATATTCTCGACAGATACCGGTTGATTTCCGGCATGGTACAGCGGCACCTCTGTGAGGGATACATTCCGCACGGGCACGGGTTCATCGCGGCGATCAGCTGAAATCTTGCGGGATAAATATACGTGCCGGACGTCCTTGCGATCTGAATTACATGATCCTCCATCGGCTGCCGCAGCAGATCGAGACACTCGCGGCCAAACTCCGGAAATTCATCCATGAAGAGAACTCCACGATTGGAAAGGGTGATGATGCCCGGCTGCGGTATCAGTCCCCCGCCTACCAGTGCTGCCCGTGTGACAGAATGATGTGGAGACAGAAACGGACGCTCCGTAATCAGTGGTTTTCCCTTCGGTATCATCCCGGCAACACTGTAAATTGTGGAAATCTCCATGCTCTCTTCCATCGAAAGCGGCGGAAGGATCCCGCGAAAACACTGGGCCAGCATACTCTTGCCGCTCCCCGGAGGACCGATAAGGAGCGCATTGTGAAAACCGGCGGCAGCAATTTCGAGCATCCGTTTCGCAGATGCCTGTCCGTGAATATGTGAAAAATCCGGAACCCCGCATCCTTCAGAATCCCGCAGAACGGCCTTTGCATCTGCGTGGCAGGGAGAGATGATGCTGTCCCTGGTTTCGGAAGGCTCCAGTGCATACCGGATCATCTGCTTCACCGACCGGACACCGACTACCCGGATTCCATCGATGACCGTTCCCTCCATCGCATTGGCTTCCGGTACAATACACGTTTTTATGCCTTCCCTCTTTGCAAGGGCGACGATGGGAAGAATTCCGCGGACCGGCTTCACCGAACCGTCAAGGCCCAGCTCTCCCGCTACGAGTGTATTCGCAAGGTCACCTTCCCGGAGAATTCCCATCGCCGTGACGACGCCTGCTGCCACCGGCAGGTCAAAAACCGATCCGCGCTTTGGGATGTCCGCCGGGGAAATGTTGACCGTGATATGTGAGGCTGGAACTGCGATGCCGGCATTCCGGAGCGCGACGCGGACCCGCTCCTCCTCTTCACGGATTTCCTTGCTGAGAAAGCCCACCATCTGAAAGGAAGGAAGCCCGTCTGCGATGTTTGTCTCCACATGCAGTAAATGCGGCTCAATCCCGATGACAGCACCCGTAATGACGGAAGAATACATATTGCCTCCCTGTACAGAACTTAAAAAGAAGCGCTGATAGAAAAACGATGCATGAAACACAATCTGAACAGAACAAATGCAGACCTGAGAAAGAGTAATAAAGCAATCTCAAAACCAAAAATAAAGATACGAAGAAATATAGATACACAAAAATAAAGATACGAAGAAACCAAGATGCCGCAGAATAAAATACTAAGAAGCGAAGAAAATACGGCTGCAAAAGAAAACAACGAAATGATTTATGAAATGCGGTGCCCTGGCACCAATTTCGAAAAGCCCGGTATCCTGACCCCGGTAACAGACGGCACTGCAATCTTCCCTTCAGTGCCTGCAGCCATTTTTACTATAACAGATCAGACGAAAGAAAGATACAAAAAACTCCATGCTTTCCAATCTCCCGAAGGGAGATTGGTCTCCCGAAGGGAGATTGGAAAGCATGGAGTATATCTACAAATATTCCGTTTTGGGGAATCGGAATCGCTCCGATTCTCTCCCCTGTTACTGCGAAAGGCCGCGTCCGTTCCGCCGATTAAGGCTCGAAGCTGCGCTCCAATTCTCTCCCGCCTGTTACTGCGAGATCACTCCGAGAACACCGTTTGTAGGCGTGTAGCCTGCCGGAGCTACGAGAAGTCCGTTTGCATCAACCTGAACCGGTACGCCGGCACCGTCGATGAAGATG